>Ga0209700_102556_pt1 | contig 36463 bp, 9 predicted proteins | sample SiratroredBW_FD_187528 | JGI IMG/M metagenome (GOLD analysis project Ga0209700, IMG submission 187528) | Root nodule microbial communities of legume samples collected from California, USA - Siratro red BW (SPAdes) (version 2) | ecosystem: Host-associated > Plants > Roots > Nodule | place: USA...
TTTTTTTTTTTTTTTTTTTTTTTTTTTTTCTCTAAGAAGTCATATTTAAAAACGCCCTTTTCTGAAATAGAAAATTGAAACATGAAAATTAAAATTAACTGAAATTGAACAAGAAACAAAGTAGTAGGAATAGAACAAGAACATAATGTGTATTAGATAAATTATGTAGACTATAATGAATGAAATAAAATAAAATAGATAAATAAATCAGAGTGTATTAAATTAGATAAATAAATAAAAGATTAGATGGTATAGATAAACATAGTAACATATTAAATATGTTAATATTAAATAAATATATTAGATGATATAATACAAGTAAAATGGTTATAGTGTGAGATCTTATATTTATTAGATTAATTAGAATCTTGATTAGAGGTGTTTTTTTAATAGTTTTTATCATGTTACTTGTTAGTGTGTCCATGAAGGGAGTATGTGGAATGAAGGGAGAATGGGGAAGAATTTACATTAATTAGAAATGGATTTATCATATTTTTATATATAAATTTTATGTTTGAGTTAAAAAGTCTTCTGTGATGTAAGAAGGGAGTGTGATGGATTTTACATCAATTAAAGATGAGTTTTTTTAACAATTGATAAAATAGTTTTAAATCTTACTTTACAAATTTATAAAATTGTCTTATGTTTAAAGTCTACATTTTAGATATTTACTTTGACTACCATTTTTACTTTTTGAACAATTTGTTTTGTATTTTTTTAATTTATTTTTGTTTAAGCTGGTATAAAAAAGTAATTTGAATTCTTAAGTAATTTTTCAGTTTCTCTTAAAAGTGTAAGAAATTGTGCTTGCAACATACATTAATAAAAATAAATCAAATTATTCTTATTGATGTTTTTATTTTAAATAACACCTGATTTAAAAAATAATGTATGAGATATTTAATTTATTTAAATTATTTAAACACAATATGTTAGAAAATTGTAAATACGAAAAATAGGGATAAATAGCTTAAATAAAACTTGCATAAATCACTTCTTTTATCGGAAAAATTTTCAATATAATAGTTAATTAAAATTTATTCAAGCAAGATATTATTGTAAATAAATAATTAAGTTATCTTTGTTTTTCTTAAATGTGTTTATAATATTATCTTAGTAAAACTTTATAGTTTTTCATTACAAGGTAAAGATAAAAGAGATTTAATCACGAAGTGGTTAATATTATTAATCAAAATAATGTGGTCGTTATTTTGTCACTTAAATAGTAACTGAAATTTAATTTTCTTGTTAATTAATTAAAAAAATATTTTGGTCACTATATTTAGTTAACGAAATATATTGTTTATAAAAGGCATTAAGATTGAATATTTATAAGCAGATGTGAAAATTGTTTATGAATATATCAATATAGTATGTAAAAGTAGGTAATATTTAATTACTGAAATTTTTTTAATTTTAGTTACCTATTCATTCATCGAAATTTTTTTAATTTTAGTCATCGAATTTATTTTTATTTTAGCTACTATAATTTATTTTTCTTTATTATCAAATCAGTCAGTGATAAATATTTCATTTTAGCCTTGGTTTTCAAAGAATATTGAGATCATATTTTGTCATCGATTTTGTAATCGAATATATCGAATATTCGATTGCTAAATTGTGATCAATCCAAAATTCGATCTCTAAATGTTTAGTGATTAGGATTTTGCTACTATTCATTTTTGTCATTATCATGTTTAGTAATTGGTTTTTATCATTTAATTGTCAATTTTGGTGGTCGTTAAAATCTGTTTTTTTTTTACAATACTTGTTGTAGACGTTGGAAAAGGAAATTCTTGATCTAGTGTAATTTTTGGACTTCAATGCTTAATCTTTTAAAGGAAATAATTCAAAATAATAACATATCAATTAAATAATCTAAATGAGAAATTTTTGTATGAGATAATATTTTTCAATAAGTGTTTTAAAATATTTTAGTTTTATTTATATTTTGAACTTTTATAAGAAAAAAATGAAAACTTTGATTTCGAAAACATGTAAAAAGACTAAAAGGAAATTTATTCTTAGTATAATTAAGATTTTAAATTGTCAGTAAATATAAATTGTAATTTTTGATACGCGTTGTAGCTTGAGAGACCATCTAATATGTTGACTATGAATAAACTGTCAAATCTGTTTATACACTCTAAACAATTTATTTAGTTGACAAGCCGTTAGTCTAGATTGTCTAGACTGCTCGCTATAGTCTAAACCATCTAGTATGTTAGTTTAAATTATTTTCACTAGACCGTTTAATGATTTAATGGTTGCATGCAATTTTACATTTCAATCACCTAATACATGTTCTTTTATACGTTCCATTGTGCAATTTTGTTTTTGTCATTTTAATTCTAATTTTTCATTGTCCTTAAATTTTAAATTAAAAAGTTTTCATTAGGTTTTTTTACTCAATTTCAATTATTTTTTATCTTGATCTTTCAATTTTCTTATACTCTATTTTCTGTTTCTCGAATTCCTTTCTATCAAAACTTAAAAAAAAAAAATACAAAAAATTAAAGAACTAAAAACGTTCTTCTAAACACTATTTTATTAAAAAAAAAAAAAAACACTTCTATTTCTAAGCGTGACTTTGTGTAAAAAAAATTTAAAAACATACTTGCTAATACGAGTTTAGTACAAATAAAAAATATCTGTGCATTGATCGTGCTTTGAAGCACATTTATCCATTTACACAATAAAATAAAATTTAGCCATTTGCATTGTTGTGCTTTGAAGCACATTTATCCATTTACACAATAAAATAAAATTTAGCCATTTGCATTGTTGTGCTTGGAAGCACATTTATCCATTTATACAATAAAATAAAATTTAACCATTTCAATAAAACCAGGGCAAAATTACACCATTTTGATAAAAACGAAAAACGGAAATACCATGAAATAAATTTTATATTTTTCATTCTGATTATCTTTTGGTGAAAATGGTAAAGACGTATAAGAGAATTGAACATGTCATTTACTAGTCAACCCTAATTCTCATATCCAAAGTTATAATATTTCACCTAACTTGAGAAGTTACCGAGTGAAAAAAACTTGCACGTGCATCACATTTTGTTTTAACATTTGAGAAACAAGGTACATAAGACACGTGCTAATTAGATGACGGAGTCAAGGTTGAAAGAGAGAGCGAGGATCAACGTTTGGACTGCATTAATTGTGTCATAATTTATACAAAAGAACATAGAATGGTCTAAAGAAAAGTCAATGGTGTCACTTTGTCCTCGGAGACTTCGAGATTCAAATGAGATGGATCAATTTAATGACATGAACCTCGCAAATTCTTCATAGCTAAGTCGACCATCCCCATCCAAATCTGCTTCTCTAATCATTTGTTCAACTTCTTCTTCTGTTAGCCTCTCTCCCAATTTCATCATCACATATCTCAACTGTAACAAAAAAAATGTGTCATTTTTCCCACAATGTAATGGGTTTGCAAGCAAAAGAAAAATGCAGATTGAGTTGCATGGCATGATATATATGTTTACCTCAGTAGCTGATATGTACCCATCATTATCCCTGTCAAATACTTTGAACGCGTCTTTTAGTTCATCAGTCAGATTTTCCTAACAAAAGGACAATTAAAATGTTTCATGATCTTTACTTAAACCAGTCAGTTATCATAAAGAAAGATTTTCCTCACTCTTAAAACATATGACTTTTCTTTCATTCACAGTTAGTAATGGCAGATTTTTTTCAGTAAGATTATTACCTTCATCGTCATTCCGATAACATTCAAGAACTCTTCAAAATTTACACTTCCTTTTCCATCGATATCGACTTTTGTAAGCATTTCTTGAATTTCTTCTTTTGTTGTGTTTCCATCTAATGACTGAACAATGGATATCAGTTCTTCCACAGTAATGAAACCTAGACATGATCACAAACATCGGCAATAATCAATGTTAACTAAAAATGCTTTTATAAACCATCAAAATTAAGGTGCCAAATGGATCAACATTTTATGTTAGAACTGACACACACCGTCGGAATCCTTGTCAACAACATCAAAGGCTTCGTGGAATATAGCTATTTGATCTTCTGTCCATGCATTTGCCATTATTTTTCTCCAGCAGGTTAAGCAGAAAAAATTGTAAGTTCTGTGAATTTGCTTATTGGTGGTTATTGGCAATGGAGGGTGGTGGAAGAGCATGCAAGAATGTTTGTCTTAGAATGATGTTCCATGTTCATTTTGGTTTTATAGATATGTTGTGGGCCATTTTTTTCTTGTGGATTGAAATAGTCAAAGCACGTTGCTCAACGACAATTCCGAATTCAAAAGGCTGGAATTATTCGAGAAGGGTGACAGATATCGACTCTTGAATGTATGAATTTTTCAATGGAGTTTTCTTTCTTTCATTCTGTTCCAACACCCAGCTACAGAGGGAACCATATTTACACACTTGCAAGTAGGTTTGGAATTCGAGCACTTTCTAATTAATCAATGTCTACATAATTACCTTCTGTGGGTCAACCTTTGTCGCCAAATGAATTAATGAACATAAAAAAAAATAAAAATTCCTCCTTTCAATAATTACTCTTTTTTAGTTTTTTTTACTCTTAACAATAATATTTTTTTTTCGACAGCACTCCTAAAAATAATTAAAGGATAAATTGATGATATTAGTTGTACTAAGAAGATAGACAAGAGTAACAAAAAAATTGAAAATATTTTGTTTAAATTTATTTATTGATTTTCCCAATCAATGCATCATAATTTAAGCTATTATTATAAATGATGACTTTTTTAATTTAGGGTATTATATACATTGTCGGTTGTAATGACTGACACTCTTGGGAACTTTGAGTTTACACAATTTGGATATTTTACTTTCAACTCAATTTATATCATATTCAAAGTAACATTATTAGAAGTCAAACTCTAAAACATGAGACACATTCCAATCAGTTTCATCCTTAAATGTGTTAGACGATTTCATTAATTTAGTCTTCAAAGAATAAAAAATGTGTAATTTCTCATGTGTTAAAAATGTCTTCTGTTACGTAAAATAATTTGAAATTAAATAAGAAATCATTTTTTTTATTATGTGATATGATATTCAGAGTAATTTATACCTTTTACTAAATTAGAATGTTCGAACTAGTCATTTTATCCTAGTATTAATATGGGGTCTACCCATGTCCACAGGAACGATAACACGAGGCACTAACTTTGTTCAAACTTAAAAAATACAAATAAATGTATAAAATATAATATTATACGACAATATAACATAATTTTAGAATACTTGTTTTCTTTTAGTGTTTAGTGTGAATATAATTACATGCAATGTCTTTTAGCTTTTTTTTTTACTTTTTAATATTTTACTTCTTTTATACTTTTCATAATGAAAATAATAACATTCTTTCTTTTGAAACATTTTTTTTTCTTTTTGTAGTCTATGTAGTGAAAAACATTTTTCTCTTTATTTTTTAAATAAAATATTTCAGTATCACTTTTTTTTTATTTTAATATTTTCTTTTATAATTATTTGCTACTATTTTAAATCCTATATAAATGTTTGTATTTGTAATTAATTGTTTTATTAGCTTCTCTTTACCTTATGTTTGTTATAATTTATTTTAAAATTAAATCCATTTATTAACTCTTGTCGGTTGGACACACATAATTTTATTTACAGGATATTAACAATTTGAATTATGATACACTAATAAATTTATATTTTCTGATTTTAACACTTATATATATATATATATATATTCTTCTCATATGAAACTTTGAAAATACAATTCGCTTTAAGGATGATGTTTGCTTTTTAAATTTTTGAAAGCAAATTGTTCTTAAATAGTTATTAATTATCATTGTCATAGAATATAATATGATGAAAAATAATCAATTATGGTTTTACATTTTCTAGAGGCTGTACGAGATATACAAATGGAGGAAGAAAAAGCCTTGTAGGACTTGAACTTTTTTTTATCAAAAACATGTGTTCATTTACATTGAACTACGAAATACAACTACTTTCACCAATTAATAATGAATTTGGCTTTGAAAACCTTAGTATACACACGTACTTATTTATAAGGCTGTAGCTACTAAAGTTGTTTATTTTGTAACTTGGAATACAAGTCCTTTTCTTGAACATCGTACCTACTATTCTTATTCACACCTTCCCCATTGTCTTGTTTACATTTTCTCAAACATAACTGCTTGTTTTTTTTTTAATATTTGTTTATACTTTTCTAAATAATTATTAGAGCATCTTTTTATTTCATGTAGCTTAATATATTATATTAAATTTCAAATAATATTATTTAGTTATTACAAATTCAATACAAAAAAAAGTCACTTCATTTTGCACGTCTTTTTTGTTTTCTTTCTAAGCATATACTTTCTTTCTTGACAAATTTAATAACAACATTTTTATATACATAGTTGGATTCCTATTTCTGAAAAATAAATTCTGGATATTTTAAAAAATAAATAATTAGGAAAATTAACTTAATGTACGAAGAATTTGGAAGTTATTTTCGTAAGATCATAAAAGCTCATGGATTTGTGGCTGCAGAAGATTCAATTTTGGCTTGCATTTTACCCTTTTTGTGGGTTTCAAGTTTATGGACACGTGGCGTGCAACACGTATCCTTATTATGATGTCGTTATAACGTACTTTGAAATTTAATTACCAAAAAAATCAAAATTTTACACTGATTTTCCCTTTGTATCAACAATTTTACATACTGGTTGAATTCAATTTGTGACGAAGTGCAAAGCTTCAATACTTCTAGTAGAAAAACCTTGCAAAATTTAATTCTCATACTATTTGTACACATTTCTTATTGAGTTTGTTATACTGGTAAAGTAGTTTAACTTAGTCTAAGCGAAAACTTATATAAATAGGTTTTCCAGTTGTATAGATATACATAAAATAATACAATATAGTTAAAATGAAATTTTACTTCTTTACTTTCCTTTTCTTCTTCTTTAAAGGCACTTTTCTTTTCTTTTTTCTCGAGTAAGGAAAACATAGAAAAGGTAAAGTTATGATATGATCCGTGGAAGGTTCCAGAAGGTTTTTGAAGAATTTATACGTGACTAGGTTATGCTTTTGGGCCTAATAACGGGTCCAAATACTCTTTATGGTATCAAAACAAGCTAAGACTTGTTCTCCTTATGCTGTTAGTGATTTTGTTGATTCTTTATTTTATTTTTTAAGAATTTATGGAGTCTATTTACCTAGGTGTTGATCTGAGTCAAAATTCTGCTAGTTTCTATTAGCTGTATCTTGGAGAAAACTCACGATTGGTTCTGATTTCATCCTGTTAATGAAAATAATTATTATACGTGGAGTAAAAGCATGAGGCAAGTTTCACTGTCCATAAGTTAAAATTTCTTGATGGCAGCATTCTAAAATTAGGAAATAGTGATTTATTATTGAGGCATGAGAAAGATGCAGTGTTATACTTCTTTCATGGATAATAAGAGTCCTGACATCACGAATTGCAAAAAACATTGTCTCAACATTCTTTGGAAACATTTAAATAAAAGATTTTTTAAGGGTGATTATTTTAGAATTTCATATTTATTGTAAGAAATAAACCCTATAAGATAAGAAGAGAGAAGTGTTACTCAATTTTTTACATACTTCAAAATCATATGAAAATATTTGGAGTCTTTAAGATCAATATCCAATTGCACTTGTGAGATACTATGCACATGTACACTTATTGTCAAAGAATTTAGAATACATATGTTTTCTAAAGGGGGCTTAAAAACTCATATTCTTATAATAGAATCTCTGTCCAACATAAATAAAGTTTTCTCTCTTATTATTCAATAAGAGAGACAACTAACATGTACTAATATTCCTACTTAGGCTAAAGTCTTATTCAATTCATCTGATAAACATTTCAATATGTGGAAGAAACAAGATCAAAATTATTGAAAACAAACGAGAAGAGAAAATAGTTGGCGAGACCAGAATCGAAGAGGGATAAGAAGATTTAACAGTCAAAGAAAGCAATGTTCTTAGTGTCACAAGGTAAACCATACAATTGACAAATGTTATTCTAAACATGAATATCCACAAGCATAAAACTGAATAGTTCTCTACAAGTAATGAGAATGCTTGCAACCAGATCATGAACAATGAAAATATGTAGAACTGGAGAGAAGAGAAAGACATCCTTTCACAGAAGACCAAATATTGATAATTCCTCAAAGTACAATATTAATCAGATTTAAAGACATAATGGTGAGACATTTACAACAAAAATACAATCAAAAGGTGAGAGGTCTTGAATTATAGACACCGGTCACTTATAGTAAAAAAAACATTTTATTACCTTCTATAAAATCAAACCAGTGATTGTTAAGCTTCTTAATGGTTCATCTATTAGGCTTATCATGCTTGAACTATTCAATTTTTAAAGAATTTTATTATTTTCAATGTGTTATATATTCAAAATTTCTCTTTTAATATCATATTTGTTCATAGACTATTGGAAATTTGAAATGTAATTATTGATTTTCTATTCTGAGAATTGTCAGATCCAGGACAACATTTCATCTAAGATGATTGGACAAGGTGATTTCATTCATGGCTTATACAACATACAGAGTTTTCTAATTTCAAAGGAAATGACTACTTTGTAAACACTATGCTTAACTATAAAGAAACTATTATTAACATTTGGCACTGCAGACTACTAGACATTCTAGAAAAAAACTCTTGAATGCATTTGTAATAAACTTTCTTACGTGCATTCTAGTTTAAACCTTGTTTGTGATATATGTCATTTATCTAAGCAACATAAATTGTCTTTTCTTCGTAGTAATACTAATTCTTTGATTGTTCTTTTATTTAATCCACATTGATATATGGGACCTGTCAATATTTCATTTGTTTATGGGCATGGGTATTTTCTAACTATAGTAAATGATTATACTAGACGATCTCTACATCCAAAACACTACTCCAACCATCCTATATTGTTACAATCAATCAGTTCGTCACATAAATCAAAATCCTAACTTTCACGAATGCACAAAGCATATCAAAATTGATTATCAAATTATGCGGAAGAGATACAAATAGAACTTCTCCATCTATTATCTATAAGATTCGCAAATCAACTAGATGATGTTTTCAATAAAACCCTAAATGGACAAAGCTTCAAGATAATTACAAACAAGCTTAGAAACATACATCATTCAGTTTGAAGGGATGATATTTAATTTATTACGTTGGTAAAACTAGTAGTTTAACTTAATATAAGTGAAAACCTATATGAATAGGTTTTCCATATGTACAGAAATACAAAAAATAATACAATATAGTTTTGAAACAAAATTTTAGTCTCTACTTTTTACTCCTCCTTTTTATTAAGTCTTCTTCTTCTTTAAAAGCGATCTTTTTCTTCTTCAATGGTAAGGACTTGGTGTATTTGGTGTTTGTAGTGTTATCATGCTTTTCGAGTAAGCGAAAGAACTTCTGCCCTAACACAGAAAAGGTAAAGTAAAGTTATAATATGACTTGCCGAAGGCTCCACGAGATTTTTCAAGAATTTACACGTGACTAGGTTACACTCTCTTTAGGCAGTTACTTCCTACACGATACAAAATGCTTCATGCACTTAACAAATTCTTAAAATATCAATAACGTCCTTGTTATTTTATATATTAAATAATTTTTCTTCTTCTCACATTTATATCAACATCTCTCTCATATTTTGTTTATTTTTAACAATAATAAAAATAATGTTAGATGTTGTTAAGATATTTACAATTTAATATGATTAATTTTAAAAATTCAATTTAACACATTATTTTCAAATATTTAGTTTTTTATAACTAATTCAATGTTACTTGTAGAAAAGATAGATATTTCTTAATATTTATTAGATTTTTTTATTATTTATCAAGAAATATTTATCAAGAAAAAGAGAAGTTAACAATTTTTTACTTGATTGCACTTATTTGTGTATATGACTCAGTATGAAAGAGAAAAAAATATTTAATAAATAAATTTTAAAATAAAATTAATGAGAAGATTGTTGGCATATTGAGCATTTGTTAAGTGAGTGCTTCTTCCTGCACCTCCAAGTGTTCTTAGGCACCTCCAAATTTTAAAAAAATCTCAAGTCTGCCCTTTATTAAATTACCATACTATCATTGATTTTGAAAAATAATAAAACAATAAAACAGTAGATGGAGGTGGGAGACGAAAGGTGAGATGATGGTGGTGCTGCAAGGTTGTGCGTGGTAGTGTGGGTGGGTGTTGTGTGACGTTGGCGACGGCGGAGGAGTGAAACTACGGCAGCACGGCGGAGTAATAGTGACGGAACGTGAGATAAGTGGGGTGGGTTGGGATGTATTGCGAAACTACCCATTCCATAACATGTATACGGATTTGTATGCAAGTTGCGGAATGGGTTGTTCCGTAACACGTTTGGACACCTCTCAATGTGTTGCGGAACCACCAGCTCCGTAACTTTCATACGGATCCGTATGCAAGTTGCGGAATGGGTGGTTCCGTAACACATTAGGAGGTGTCCAAACGTGTTGCGGAACCACCCATTCCGCAACTTGCATATGGATCTGTATTCAAGTTGCGGAATGGGTGGTTCCGCAACAAAAATAGTTCAAAAATACCCCACCCCCAAATCGTAGATCTCACGAAATCTCCCAAAATATACTACAAATCTTACAATAGATGAAGCGTATCTCAATTGATTGTAAAATGCAGTAGTAATCGTAACTCAAAACTTGGAAGGTGGCGCATGCAGTTGGCGGAGTGAGAGAGATTGAAGAAGAAGGGTTTTTAAGAATTAGGGTATAATGACAAAATAGTCTGCACAATACAAAATTAAGGATATTTTTGTCTGTTTTACAAATTTTGGAGGTGACCCAAGAACTACTTGAAAGTGGAGGAAGAAGCACTCTTGTTAAGTGCACAAAATAATATATATAGTACAGAAATTAAGTATCCTCTCTTTAAGTGTTATTGGTTCTAACAATTGGCCCAAATACTGTTTATTGTAAATTTTTGAAGTGTTAAGGTTTTACGTATTTCAAAAAAAGATTAAATATATTTTTTTTATGAACTTTTCATTAATGTTAATTTTAGTTCTCGTACTAAACATTTTATTAATTTAATCATTATACTTTTACATAATAACGATAATAGTCATATTCACTGATGGCATTAATTTTTATTGATATAATTAACATTGTTCCATCTTAATTGTGTTTTAACGATATTAATTTTTATTTATATGTTTAACATTATTCTACATTGAATATACAAATAGGATATTATTATGTTTTTAGTTGAGTAAAAAATATTATTTATTTCTTTTAATTTTAATTAACATTTTATTTGTTTTGTCAGTATACATGGATAAAAGAGTTTATTATTCACGTATGGATTTACTGAATTAAGAGGAAACGGAGTGATTATTCACGTATGGATTTACCGAATTAAGAGCAAATGTACAGTTTTACACATTTGCCTTTGTATTTTACATTTGGTGTACTTGCAACTTTTGTACATTGAAGTTGACATTCTCTTTATTGAAGTTGTTATATCCCTTGATTCAAGTGTTTAGAGGAGATGAAAATACTACTCCAAAATTTCACTTGACATTCTCCTTCAACTTGACACCATTCCTCTAAACAACTCTAATCATGGTAAATGACATTCTCTTTCAACTTGATATTCTCTGTGTTCTTTCCTAGATTTGAGTTGGTATTTGTACGAGGTGGAGTGATAAAAATATAGGTAAACTGTGTCTTGCCATGAGTAGATGATAAAAATAAAAGTGAATAATACTTACCGTAATAGGTGATGTATATATAGAGAGAGACTGGTTAAGTAGTTGTTAGATGAAAGCTTCAAGTTAAATGTAATAACTTAGGTGGATAGAGCCGAGATTTCAAGAATTGTTAATAGCAGTTAATCATGAATTTCGAACATAAATATAAATTGACCCGAGTATCTTGGAAGAGGGTAATAGACTTTCTAGGCAACTCCTATTAATTTGTTGACTAACACATGCAGTACCCGCATATGTTTCTTCTTTGTCTACTTCAATCTCCCTGCATATGTTTTTTTTGTGTGCTTCAATCTCTTTATCCATTTCATCAGTCTAATGAAGTTAGTTATAATGTGATTGAGTCTATAAACACAATAAACCATCAACAAAAATTGTCATAACCAAAACTGGAGGAACTAAAACCAATGTATTGTTCATATTGTCCAATTTTTGCATCTCAAATATTGTCCAATTTTTGCATCTCAAGAACATTTTCCCGTTGTTCTTGGACGTAGTTGCTTTCAGAAGCGCTAATGTTCGCACGCACAAAATTTTCGTCGTGGAAATGAAGAAAGCACAAAATTTTCGTCGTGGAAATGAAGAAAATGCAAACCGCTCTGCATAGATCATGACATGAAAAAAACATTGGAAATTTATGACACTTGCTCCAATTACTCCAACCTCAACCCTTTGAGCTATGACAAGATTACTTGCTGAACAAAGAACACCCTTTACGTTAAGAACAATAGTAAAAAGAGAAAATTTTCGAGCTCCTTTCTGAAAAACGAAATGAGAAAAAGAAAACAATAACATAAGAAAAATACTCCAACCATTTTAGTCTCAACGTGGACACTATCAGAAGAAAACAAATCACCATTAAAGTTTGAGGTCTACTTTTTGCTTTGCAACTGCAATATAATTTTACTTTGCAGGTCATTTACATTATTTAAATACATAACATTAACCACATGTCGATAGCCACACATAAAAATTAACGTCGTCAATGAAAAATGACCATTATCATTATGTAAAAGTAGAGGAACCAAATTGATAAAAAGTTGAGTGGGAGAACTAAAACCAATATATGAAAAATAATCTATTTAATCGTTTCAAAAAAAATTCTAAAACAATAAAATGAAAGTTGTGAAAACGAAACAAGCATGGTTCGCTCGAATGCAATTGCTGCACCCCTCAATTTGAACTCAGCAATGTCATATTTTTTTTTACCTTTTTTTATTCAGATCACACTTTTTAAAATTTATAAAACATTCTAAAACACGTCTTTCAAAGCAGAATAAGATTTCTATAATAAGATTTTCAAAATAAAATTGTCAAAATCTATAAAATATATTCCAGAATAAATTTTCTAAAACAATATATATAATGCTTTATAGAACGTGTTTCCTAAAGATGTGTTCCAGAACCAATGAAATGTGTTTCAAAAATATATAATACTTTATTGTTTCAAAAATATATAATACTTTATAGAACGTGTGTTCCAGAACAAATGAAATGTGTTTCAAAAATATCTAATACTTTATAAAACGTGTTTTCTACATGTGTTCCAGAACACATGTAATGTGTTTCAAAAATATCTTTCCATAACAAAATATTTTTGTAACTTTAATCTTCTCTTCTTTTACGGTGGTGATGGTGCAGCTGCAGTGGCAATGATAAATGATGACAGCAGCGGTAGTGAGGTGCAGTGAAAAAAATGCGGAAGGGACAATTCAATCATTTCACCAAACGTGGGTGCATGTTCAAAAATGGGGTGCAGGAAGTAATTGTCAAAAGTGAATCAAGTTTAAGAATACCAAAAAAAGGTACGAGGTTAGGTTTATTTCAGTCATGGCCTCCACTCATGGTGAATTACCCTGCTCTGTTTTGTTTTCTACCTCTCTTCTCTGTTTTGTTACACTCAAAGCTGAAGCAGCATAACTAATGCCAAATTATCAGGCTCTCGAGCATTGTCTTTCTTCAATATATTCTCCTCCATAAAGTTAACATAAAGGTGCATCTTAGATTAATCAGTTCGAAAAAAATTAAGATAGCCCCTAAAAACCATGGCATTTAACGTCATTGTATGCAGCAATAATGGAATAACTGACCTCTCTCAAGACTACTGATGGACAGAACAAAATGACATGCTGCCACCCAAAATTTTCATAGCTTGCAAGAGCACCCAGAAAAATTGAGCTCAATTACATGATAAACTAATTGACGTTGGATACATGTTTCTTAATTGTACCATACATTGGATGAAACTTTGAACAAGACACTAAGTATTAAAAGGTTTAACTACCAATATCGCTTACTTAGATTGGCTGACCTTTGGGAACAATTTGATCTTTGAGCCACATGTAAATAGGAACCAACACAAACCATGTAGCTGCCAAGGCACCCAAAAGAAAACGCATAAAGAAGACGAAAGGATTGACGGGCTTTTCAACATCTTCTTCCTTCGGACCAAGCTGCGGCAAATTGTAGAAACCGAGTCAATCATCATATTTTACATTTTATTCCTCTTGTTAAGCTACGATGTGGAAATATAACAATACATTGCCATCTTGCAAATTCAAGGGGACGATAATGTAAACATTTTGAAAACAAATCACATATTCAATAAAACCTTAAATCCAATGACATTATTATGTTGAATGGACATTTTTGCGTCGAAGCAAGAAAACAATGGCTTAGGCAAAGAAAGGTAAAAGTAGGTTAGCCCTTTATTGGAAATCGGGATTCTAAACCAAAGTATTCGTACTATTCACTCAAAGAACATAAAAGATAACATTCAGTTCAAGAAACCCAGAAGATTTGCCTGCCTCTGTACAATAATTTTGTAAACAGAAACTATTGTATTATTAAACTTCAACTAATTCGATGAATGAGAAACTTTATAAGTTGAAATGAAAGTGTGAACCTTGACCTAACTAAGCATGTAAATCAAAACTGAAAGTAAGCAGTAAATTCAACCTTGTTAGTTTGATCATCAAACTCAGTGTACAGTTATTATTTTGTTTTAATTTTCATTTTGGTTTATCAACAGTTCTAACCATCGTATTGTCAGTAAATGATCGGCTTTCTCTTCAAGCACAAGTGCACGACAGCCTAAGCAAATATCAATTAAGTACATATTCATGGTGCATAGTGGCAGAAAGTTGAAATTTGAAATGAATTTGTATCTTCAATGTTTCAAGATACAACATTCATTTGGTAGAAATGTAAAAAAATACTCATTCTAGCTAAAAATACTAGTGCTTTGTTCAGAATTCCTTGCTGCTATACTGTCAAGACCATCACAATAGAGTTGGAGTGACTTTGCAAGATTAATCTTAAAACTAACGATTTGGATCCTCTATTCTCCTTTTGAGACATGAAGGCTTTATTCAGGAAGACAGACAATTTTATGCCAGTGTTCAAAAATAAACTTGTGGGCAAAGGGATCTAATCATAAAGAATGGGATATATACAATGTACTACAATAATCAGGATTCGGGAATTCGGGGGGCAGGGAGGTAACAGAATATCTCATGTTCCTGAATATCACTAGTTGCAACATCTCCCAAAATGAAAATTCTACTGTTAAATGTGCAATAGTTGTGAGTATAGCCACACATCTGTTAATTATCCATGTTAAGTGTCTACTTTGTTTATGTTCTGTAAATCATAAAATGGTGTATCATTACAAAAACAGATGCACATCATCTAGGAGAGAGAAAAGACCGCACACAACCTGCCGACAATTCAAGTTAAAATATGACTAACAAATCCCCAAATAAAACAACGGCAAACGAAGAACAAATGTATAGACTGAGAACCTCAGAAGACAAATACCTGCAAAGGAGAATCCCCAGATGCAGGTTTAACACCGGTCACAGAACAACCCATAATCAAGCCATGACGGCGAACACCGCGATACCATTTTGGGCCAATCCTTTTTAGTTGGACATCCTTAAACCCTGCCTTCTGAAACCACTCAATATACTCTTCCTCCTTGGGGAAAAGCATCCAAACATCTGCAAAGAAACGCGACAACCAAAATGTTGGGTACACAGGACCAATTAGACACGCCTTGCCTCCAAGTTTCAAAACTCTGTAAGCTTCCTTGATGCCACGCTGTGGATCCGGCCAATATTCAATACTGAGAATCAAAAGCACATTAATCACCTCTTCTACAGCTAACTACTACTGGAAATCCATTGAGAAGTAAATAATCACATTTGGAATGTGGAAGCTACAACTATTTTGCTTCTTAAAATCACATCCGAAACATGAGAAATCTTATCTGAGATGTGGAACCAAACACGGTATACATCCATACACATCTAGGTCACTGAATAAGTTAACTCTTCAATAACGACAATGCAACTATAGCACAGCAATGAAAACTTGTCATCACACAATATCATCATATAAGAACAGATTGAAACAGCATAGACAGATTACGCCAGAGCTTTACCTTCCTGCAGATACATATCTATCGGCATAATCGGTTGGAAAGGGGAGATCCTCAGCATCCCCTTCAATTATTTTGCAATCCTTGAGTGGTTCCTTCTGCTTGGCCTTGGCGAGCTGGTGGGGTGACTGGTCAAGAATGGTGACATTTTTGGCATCCACGTGCTTGACAATACCCAGAGTGGTGAAACCCGTGCCACCACCAACATCCACAACAAGCATATTCCTGGAATTGAGATCAGCGGGTTCAAGGGCCTCGTCCCTCATGTCCTCGGTCCAATGGCCAGGGTTAATCACATGGTCATACACAATAGAGAGAAACCTATAGAACCAAAACGCCTCTTTCTTGTGCTGAATGAACCTGGGCTGCGAGGTTGGTCTCGAAGCCGATAAACTACACTTGGGCACCACCATACTCCTAGAGTTGGGGATTCTAGCACTACTGCTAGCAACAAAACTCACTCTGGGAAAACCCTTACCGTGCAAATCTGAAGCCGTGAAACCCAACCCGTTTCCGGTTAGGGTTCTGAGAGCCAGCTTTTCAGTTCCACTGAGCATTACCGAAGCCATTGAACCAATCTACACACAAAAACCACAGAAAGTTGAGTTGAAAAGAAGCTTTAGTTTTCCATGGAAACAGATGTTATCCAGAAAAATGAAAAGAGAAAGTGGGAAATTAGGCTTAGGGAAGGAAGAGGAGGAAACAAAAGGACGAAGCACAACCTTAATTGGACAGTGTGGTGGTTGAATTTGGCGTGGCTCACACAAAATAGTACTATTAATTCAGATTCATTTCTAACCACTCACTCACTACTACTACTACATAACACACATAGTTTCACTAACCTAAATTGAGTTTATCACCCTTTTTCCCTCCAATTGGGATTCAGAACAATTAGTACACCAAAACCAATCATGAAATAGTTAACTTTTTTTGTAACCATCGATATGTTTAGGTGACATACTTTATTACTTGTTTAGGTGAGATACTTTATTACTTGTTGCTGTCTCTGTCAAGTACGAAGCACATGGTAAAAAAGAAGTGTTAAATACAAAAATAAAAATAATACTTCAGTTCAAGGATAAAAGAATTTAAATTTTAAAACTCATTTCTGACTAAGTAAGAGAATGGGAAATATTTTTATTAGAATGACATAGATAATACTTATAACTATATAAAATAATATTTACTAAATAAAAACGGGAAGAATTTAATTAGAATGTAAATAAATACTAATTGGTAAATAAAAAAGTTTACTTAAAAATATTTTTTTTATATTAACATTGAATGAGTTTATTGACTTTAAATTTTATATTTAAATAATTTTTATATTGGTTCATAATGAAAAATCTAACAATACCAGAAAGTAACTTAAATTAAAAAATAAAGATTCACGAAATTACTTTTGAATTCTATAATAATAATTTTGGAAAAAAATAAAAACAATTCCTTATTTTTTGTTTTCTCTTCTATTTTTTATTACCAAATACTAAATTTATAAAATAATTTAAAAAATTATGTATTTAATAATGTACGAAATCATATATATATATATATATATATATATATTTAAAAATAATAATAATAAAATGTAATAATATAACAGTGTAATTTGAACATAGTAACATTTACAAACCACTAAACCTGTAAACTACCCAAGCAACTCTTGTTGGTAAATAAACAAGGAAATATACAATCAAAAATTGAAGTTGTGTTTTATACTTAACCAAGTAAATAAGAAAGTTTAAATAAGAATCCAATAATTACAAAATATTATGAATATTTTAAAGTGAGAACTTTAATATCTTTGTTGGATTTAAAACCTTGCACATGTGAATTTTTTAATTAAGTGATTCAACTTACAATATTTTTAGTTTTTGTCAATCTTTATGGACCATCTAGGATTGGTCATTATTATGTAAGTAAAAAATAGCATGTTTGAACTTTGCTCTTTTGTATGTAAATTTCGAAATTTACAGTGAAATTTTAAACATAATATTATAAATCAATAATGTGTGTAAGAGTATAATGTATTCTATAGTAAACAAAATGGATTAAAAGATATGGAGACAATATTGACATTAATAACTGGTGAGGGTCAAAAAAATGTTTTACTGGTGCCATGAGCATAAGAGCATTTTTTTCCATATTTCTTATATATATTATAATTGGTTCAGAAAAACACAATATATCAAAGAAGATGATCTTGAAGCAATAATTTTCAATATATCTAAAAATAACATGATGGTCATTTGTAAAACCACAAATAATTTTAAATGACAACATGTCACTGGATTACATGTTCATGATATAGATTAAGTGTGTAAAATTGCATATGTACTACCATGTTTATCAAATCATCATTCACTTAAGGTTGTAAAAGACCATCTATCACTAGAGACATGTTAGGTCATCATACAAAAATTTAGAAGCACAACTGAGTGACAATTTATATAAAAAAGAAAAAATAGAATTAAACCTTTATTAGCTATTATGAGAAAATACAAATAGAAGAGTAACAAGAGTGTTTAGAAATAATGAATCACCTTCCGTGGAACCTGGTGGGCCTGCAAAGTGTTTAGGGCTGGTCATCCTCTGTGGGAATTGTTTCCTGCACTCCATTAACTTTTCAAAGTTCTAATTGTATCGTCGACAGTTTCATATTAAAGAGAGGTATATTATGGTTCATTTGTTGTTGTTGGTGGCGATGACTCTGGTGGCGGCGGCAAAAGTAGGTGCTGACGTTTTTTCCGATGACTTCTTGTGAAGGAATTTGAGTTGTTTTAAAAATAAGGGAAGGCAGTGTAGGTGAATTAAACATTTTTTTTCAAATTTAGTTGTGTTCCAGGCTTTGAGAAGAGACTTTAGGAATGAATATTTAGGAAGTCAATTTGAGAGTGTAGGGTGTGCTCCAAAACAGATATTTTGAAACCTTATTTTTCATTTCGGAATATGCTTTCTAGGAGGCAAATGGGGACAATTGATATATTCCGAGAATTATTTTCTGAAAGTCAAAAATACATTTCAAAAAGAATTTTCTAAAAGTTAAAAAATGTATTCCAAAATACCCTTTTCGAAGGACATTTCTATGTTTTCTTATCAATGATAGGTGCAGGAAGTAAATAGAAGGGTGCAGGAAGCAACTGCCTCCTCTACAGCAGCATAATCAAGAAGAATGGGCTTTGAACTCTGCGATCATGACCCTCTAGACTTTCGCCATAGTTATTGCTTCCTCCACCCCTACATGTTCTCCCTGCACCCCATCATTTTTTCGAAATGACAATATTGTCCTGGACAGTTTATTAAAATGAAGGAGGTGTGCGCTTTGAGTTTCACTGTTCCGACTTCACATTTCTTCGACGATATTATTTTCATAAACTGGAAATCACGGCAAAATATTAAAAGAACGAAAGATATTTTTATTTTAATATAATAAGATGAAAAAATATCAAATTTTGTTATATTGGAATTTAAACTTTAATTTTTCTTACAATTTGAAATAAGTATTATTTATGTAAGTAGATGTTTGTTTCTTTATGTTTCATAAAAAAACAAAGTTTTGAAATATTTTAGTGGGGATTCAATAATGCTCACCTACTTTACTTAAGAAAGAAAGATTGGCAGCAATTACATTTACAATCTCTTACAAGCTCCAACCTAACTCAATTTAGTTAGGACAATCACAAACCTAACTTACTTACCCATAAATGAGTACATTTATAAATAAGTTATGTTATCTTTTTTTTTTTTAAATAATAGAACAGATAAAATGAAAAAAAAAATGAAGAGGTGTGAAACAAGATAAAATGAAATTGTAAAAAACGTGTTATGAAAATAATATTATGCTTTCAAGAATTCAAATATTTTCACGTAAAAAATACATAATGCATCAACCTTCTCTAATAAATATTTACCTAACCATGAAACACTTACTTAATTATAGCAGGCAAAGTGATGTATCACTTTTTGTCCAATTAAATGGTATATAATTTTCGTTCTCGCATATAATACTGTGATTAGAAGCAGTCTAATTTTTTTAAAAAAAAAGTAGGCATTTTTGGACATTGATTACAAAATTAACATTATTTTTTTTTTATAGAAAAACATACTAATACTTTTTAAGATAATTTCTAATGTACTTTTGTTATGGTTTTTAACGTAAACTTTGATTTACTAAAAATTTTAATTAAAACACTCATTAGTAGAACCCTGGGCTTATATATAATTTAATAACTTTGATTATTAACAAAGGGTGAAAGCCAAGAAGGAGAAAAGCATAATGAAAGAAAAAGCAGATTAAGACTGAGATTATAATAGTTGCGAAGATTACTTTATTTTAAAAACTAATTATTGTTATTGATTATAAATTATAATTAAAACATTATATTTTTATTCCGAAAAAAGTAAAAGTAAGTAAAATATTTTTTAAAATATGTTATTGTGATTAGTTTATACGTAGTATGTTAAAATAGTCAATTGCATTTTTTTTTCATTCAAAAACAACGCAACTCTCTTCAACCTCAAATTTTCATATAAAAAAGTTGTTTTCGTTATCATTATGTTACCGAATAACACAAACTGAGGTTGTGTTTAGATTGAAAAATAACTTAACGATTAGAAGAGAAAAGAAATGGAATGAGAGGAAGTAAAAAATGTTATTTAAATCAAGAGTGACTGAGAGAGGAAAAAGTGATTCAAAATAGATAAAATTATAATTGATTTGATTGATGTGATAAATTAAATATTTTTAATTGATGAATTTATATAAAAAAACTATATTTTTCTTGTGTTAAAAATGAATTTAGATTTAATGTTAATAAATTATTTTTATACTTACCACCGGCGTTTATTATTCTCTTTAGGCTCAGGTACTTATTCGTAGAATAAATATGAATTATTTGATAATGTCAAAGTGACAATTAAATTACATAATTGAACTAAAAAACAACTAAAATAAATATTCGTTTATTTTAAGGAATATTGGAAGTGATCATATCTTTCGGTTAAACTATTTAATTTTTCTCATAATATTTTGAATACTATTTTAAATTTGTGAAATCATTTGAAGTTCATGATAGATATTTTTTATACACAACTATTTTTGAATAAAATCTAATATTATTTAAACTCATTTAGTTAAAATTAAGTATTTTTTAACTATTATTATTCACTTAAAATAAAGTATTTTTTGAATCTAATTATTTTTTACTAAAACTATGTATTATTTGGACTCAGTTATTTTTTTACTAAAACTGAATATTAACAATCACTTTAGCTAATAATTAATAATTTTTTATTAAACAGTCACTCCTAATTAAGATAAATCAAAATAATGATCCACATATCACAAAATTAATTAAGTAAAGAGTGATAGATTTTCTCTCTCTTATAGTTAGTTAAGTGAACATGAATATCATTCTCTATAAAACTTTTAGAGACACAAAATATTTAAGAGAGTTTTAGTAATACTGTAATGTAATTTTTTTTTTTTGTGAATGACTTTAAATAAAGACATTGCAATTTTTTTTATAGTTTAAGCAACTTGAGTTCACTTTAATGATGTTCTTTAATCTAATGAGCTTGATTGTAATACATCATTGTATCTAAATGATAACCATATAAAGCAAATAGGTATCTTATATCATTTTAGAAATGAAACATAATGATATTTTATATTTAATTATTTTTAACTCTTAATTAAAATTATGGGCATTGAACTTTTCCCTAACAATATTATTAACTATATATTATTCTTCTAAATCAATAATTGTTTTCTTATATCATGTCAAATTTCCTTACAAAAATACAAAATTTTGTACACATTAAAATTACTATTTTGTAATTAAAAATCTTATACACCATTTAATTCAAATTACATTCATAATATATATTTTTTAACTTAAAATAGTACGTAAAAATTAAGTAATTTGACTGTAATTTAAATATGTAATTGTAGTTAAACTCTAATTTCAACATTAAATATCTAATATAAATAATTGTATATAACTTAAAACATTTACACAATCATATTTACACATTTCATAACATAATTTATCATATTCTCTATCACTATCATTTTAAATCCCTTAGATATAAATTACAATATGAAATATAAGTTAAATCTAAAATATAAATTGAATAAAATTAACTATATTTTCATAATTCAATTGATAATTAAATACATCAATAACCCATTTTAATTTTTTACACCCAACAAACTATACACATAATTAGATAAAAGGAATTACTTTAAAAGATACCTCATAATTGATTATAGATACAACCTTTATCGATTGTATCTCTTAACTTGGAATGAATACACATACAATGTAGGGAAAGGGAAGTCATAATTGATTACTATAATATGAAAATTCATTTTGCCTAAACAAAATACTACATAATCCATTATGAGTACCACCTTAATTGATTATGCGATTTTATATGATAGTCACACAACCTCTCTAATTCATGCACCTTCATAAAATATATGGAGAAGTCTATGACTTTATTTGGAATACACAAAACATGATGGTGGAACATATATTTATGATTGATTATTGGTCTCAGCCTAATTGATTATGTTTAAAAAAAATACATAATTGATTATATTACATGCATAACTGATTACGTGACCTTTTATGAAGCAATTATGTTGCTAACCGTAATCAATAATGGCTTCAAACAATAAGATCTTATGGCTTCAAACAATAAGATCTTATGTTACTTTGAGTCCTACAATCATCAACTAACAGCAGTTTTGAGTCATGTCCAGATCAAGGAACAATATATGCATGTAAGTAAAATGGTTTGCGAGCTTAATTGTTATCTTATACCTACACAACAATACATAATCTTCATTTTTCTAGTCTAAACCAAACATCATCATGAGTTTTCCACAAAGGCACAATTTTTCAGCAACAGAAGCTGAAGAGAATTTCAAGTAGACCAAGTTTTGTGTGAAACCATTGACACGTTCTTCATCAGAACCCACACCAAGTCTCCAAAATTTTGTTTGGACTTCTCTTCATACCTATAGAAGACAAAAACAATGTCCTTTTATGCGTTACACCCATTAATAGGCAAGCATGAAAAATATGCAGGGATAGAGAGGGTAGTTTTTTTGAAGGAGAAAATAAAATAAAATAACTCTGAACAGTTACACAATTAAGAAATATAATTAAGAAACTAAAAAAAACTCAGCATAATAATTAAATAAAGGGTGTAAAGAATAAATAGAATCATTGAACTTGTTCATAATCACTATTATCCAAGTTGGGAAGAAAACAAAAAAAGAGAGCACCTTTGATTGCAACAGTGTCTTCCTAATGGTTATCACTTAAGCAGAGTTTAAGGTCATGAAAATGACAGCAAGAGAGAAAAAAAAGAGGCTCGCTTTTTGATGGGTATATAATTTGGATTTTGAAGAGAGCGCGGTGCACATGTAGAAAGAGAAAGGGCTTTTGTGAGGAATAGGATTAGGGAAAAAGTAGCATAAGCCCTTCAGAGTTAAGAGTTCCTTTTTCTCTGTAAAAACAATAATGTGAATAACTGTTACTGTTAATATTGTTATTATTGCTTAGTGTTTCAGATCTGTGACATATTAAGCACCGGCGAGGTTGCAAGCAAGGTGGGGTGTTTTGCTGAATGTGGTAGCTGACACTTTCTTATGGCGTCTGAAACGGCGTCGTCCGCGGATGAAGAAACCGTTGTCGTTTCAGCTGCGGGTGCAGGAGGGACTGATAAGAGAGGCAGACACCGGATTCTTGCTGAATTGAAGCGTCTCGACCAAGACTCCAAATTTCTTCAAGTTAGTTCACTTTTCTCTCTTTTCTATTTTATAAATTTCTTCAATTTTGGAAATGTAGTTAGGACTACAAATGTTGCACAATTAAGAATTTCCTACTGCGGTTTGTGTATAGTGTGCATGCTAGTTCACTGCTGAAAAATTGAAAAAAAACACAGCTTAGTATCGGTGATTAAAAAATGATTGCTTCTAAATGATCTGCGAGTATTTTTCTGAATTTTCTCTCTTAGGGTCGTATATAGGTGTTCAGTTAGTCGCAGTTTGCTCCCTAGTTTGTTTTGTAGATTTCAAATTTCAAGTTTTTTGTGGATTCCATGAGACCAGTCCTTTAGAAGATTTTCTGTTTAGATATAAAGAATCTGTCTGCTGGTTTTTCTGTTCTATTTCATGCTTGACAAATTAGTGTTATGCTCATTTCTTGGTGATTCTAGTGTGTCAGCCTTTCTAGTTAAGTTTTTAAAGGTTGACAGAAATTTGGATCCTCTGCAATGGCAGCAAACCATTTCCCTTGTTGAGCTGTTCTTAAATAAAAATTCATTTGTCATTTCCAGGTGGAAGATTACAGTATAGCAATTATCAGATTAGTTTCATAAATCAACTAGTTATAGAGCTTTATAATTGTTCTTTATTCTTAAGCTCCTCAGTTTAACATAGTTTGGTGCAATTAAAAGTTGTTGCCTTATTTGAAACTATCTTCAAGTGTCCTTGATAGCTAGAGCACTAATTCTATGGCAAATTGACAAAACAACATATGCTTTGAAGTTGAGAAGAACCCAATTTTTATGCATAATGTATGTATCTTCTGGTAGATATCATATAGATGATTCATTCCAAGAAATGTCTTCAAAGTTAGAAAAATATCTAGAATTATATGACAATATGAGCTTTTCTTCTGAGAAATTTGAGCAGTTAATTGAAATTTCACTTACCTTTTTGCTTTCAGAATTATAAAGAGATGAGAAAACTTAAAGTGAAATAGCTTATATTGTAGAAAAAATGATTTGTCATGTGTTGAATTTGTGGCCTCCTTGCAAACAAAAACAATAACCTTATCTTATCAAGTGAGATTGGTTCTATTCATCACACAACACTATCGAACTTGGTCAAAAAACCAAACTCTTCAGGAATATTATTCGTGTACAAAGAAGATCATTAGAAGCAGCACTGAAGAGATTAAATTGTGTGATTTTTAGTCTTGTGATGAGGGGGAGAAAGAGGTCAAGTAGGACATTAGAGGAGGTTGTTATGAGGGATCTCATGATAAATAATACTTCTGAAGATTTGGTCTTTAACCTAGTCGAATGATGTTATGTGTTTTATGTTAGCAGTCTTACCTAGTGAGATAAGCTTTAGTTGTCTTTTTTGATTGCCTATCCTTTCTCCCAGAGCTAGAAACCATGCAATTTACTCTCTGCAAAGGTGTCTCTCCTGTTTTTTCTTTGTACATGTCTAAACCACATTAATCAATTTTGTCATCTATTCCTCAATAACATCAATAATTTTCTATCGTATCTTTTCTTATATGATCATATATTCCTCTTAACGTTCTCACTTGTATTACTATCCCTTTTTTCTCATGTTACTCCTATAAAGTCCAATATTCTCTACAACAGAGTATAGCCAGTTGTATAACAGTAGAAGAAACTTTGCTTTGAGCTTGTGAATTATACTCCTAATAGTACAAGAAAACTTCAATGCCTTTTTTCATTTTAACCACTTAACCTGCTTGTTGCGTGTGGCATCTTAAATAATTTCCACATCGTTTTGTATTATTGATTTTAGATATTTAAACTTAGAAACTTGTGATGTGACATCTTCCATTTTTACCTATAAATTGTACTCTAAATGTCTCTTTGAAAATTAGAATGCATATACTTTGTTTTACTCTTACTGTAACTGAAATCCTTATATTCCAAAGTATGTTCTCAAAACTCAAGTTTAAAGTTAACATTTGATTCTAAAATTTGAATATCATATCATCTGTGAATAGTATGTATTTATGGATAATATTTTGTATGCTTCATGGTGAGTTCATCCTAGGCTAGATTGAATCCAGAAGGCTAAGCCTAATATAATATAAACTTTGCAGGAAAACTTGACAGGAATGTTCTTATTCTCTTCTGTGGGAGTTTTCATGCTAGTTATCTTATCATACATGTCTTGTATAATTAAGATATGAGTCACAGTGTCACAAGAATACCCTTATTTTCCAAAGTACTCAATCATTTATTTTTCCTAGTTAATAAAATCAAGCATAAGTCTTTTTTCTCTTTTACTTTCATATTTTTTTAATTAGCTCTTATAGAAGACAAAATACCATCTGTTGCAGACCTTCCTGACATAAAACTAGATTGATGATTTGTAATCCCTATCTCTATTTTTCTTTTTCATTTCTTATTTTCACATATAGTTACAAAACATCACTGTAGTTTTACTGTTTCGTAAAATATTAAAAACATAAAAATCATATTTTAACTATTCCTATGAAAATGTTTGTGAAAGGAAACAAACTTTACCGCAAATGTTTCCTTAAACCAAACAAGCTCATGGTTCCATCATTCTTGTTATATCTGTGAATGTTTCGTAAGGGTTTATATTGCATTTTCCCCTAATCTAATTGCTTAAATCAATGTTAGGGAATATTACCAAGTTAATGTTTTTCTAAGTGGAAGCCAAAGCAAACAGTTAGCTGCTTTGAAAAATCAGATGTTTTCCTGGGGCCTAGCTGTATTTCCTGCATTTGTCACTTCATTTGCATTCATTCTCTTTCCTTGGATGTTATACAGGAAGAATTGGAAGAGCTTGAGAAAACAGAAAATGTATCGACCATATGCAAGGAGTAAGTACTGTTTCATCACTTGTTTCTCTTCTTTGCAAAAGAAGAAATAAGAATATCCTGAGAAAAACTCATGTTATATTTTTGTAATATGTAAATCTGAAACAGACTTCTGGATTTGCCTATTCAGCAAGTTGTAAATTGATGTTTCTCTGTTGGTGGACCCTTTTTTCAAGTTGGGGACGAATGCACCCTGCATGGTTTTGTCGTAGCTTTTGTTAAAATGTTTCTCTTATTTGCCGTGTGCTAAAATATGCTGAGGCCTAAACAATTTCATTTGACGTAGTGCAGCTTGCTACAAAGCATGGAAAGTAGGCCTGATCCACTACTCCCAGAGTAAATGGCTGTTACCTACATCTTTACTTTTAATTTCATTTTGCTAGTAGTAGACTTGTAGGTGAAGTGAGTATACTCATCATCATCAGTTTTCTCTAACAGAGTCCATGGACCTGTAAACCTCTTATGGGATAGATGGTTTGAAGGACCTCAAGATCCACAAGCGTGTAGATGTTGGATACTTTGATTTAAAGTTGTGTCAATCGTCTTGCGTTGCAAATAGGATGTCATGCCACATATAACTAACTACATTAAAGTGACTCTGAAACTTAAGAAAATGTTTGGTGACATCTTGTACAAGGCAAACTAATTCTTTTACCTGCCCCTGCTTTCATTACATTAGATTATGATGAATAGTGTTCATGTGTACTCACATTCATTTACTGTAATCAAGGGAGAAGCATTATTATTTGTGCTTTTAATAATCTCAATCAAACTCTTAATTTGCCTTTTGTTAACTTATGTTTGCATAGATAAGTTGTTTATTTGAAAGTTATATAGTTAAGTACTGTAATCTAATTGAGATTTGGCTGGCTTAAATCATGGGACTGAGAATCAATTTTGAAAATATCATTTATTGTTTGATAAAAATTATGTTAGCAACCTTTATTTAGCTCTGAAGATATCATTTATTTAATTTACATTCCAAGACAATTGATGTTCTATGTAACCTTTACTGTCTAAACACCCCGGTTTTAGAAGATGATGACTTTTGGAAAGGGGAAGTGTTTAACTAGTGCTTAAGTAGTCATGAATGATAATCACACTTTTGGGGGTTGGGAAAGTAAAGAGAGTCCGCAATCCCTCGTTTCACAGTTAAATTTTGTTATGAAAAGATTTTGTAATCATCTTCTAAGTCATCTTCAGTTAGCAACCTCATTACTTTCCCTCTTTTCCCTTTTATTTTTGCTGTCCCTCTCTTTGCCGCCCTTCCACCAGATGATGACTTTCGGCTGCTATTGGGATGGAATTGTTAACCTGTTATTCCTTTCATGGAAACAATACATTAATTGGAACTTTCTATTACATAGTGATTATGAATGTCTACATCTCGTTTTGACTGCAAACAGTTATTGTTCATGTATAGTGAATGCAAATAGGATAGGAGAATGAAAAGAAAAAAGGTGATCAAATTAAATGAGCCTACCCTTCTAACTAAAAAACTAAAGAGGGAGTTGGTCTAAGAAAGAATTGTCTGCTAGCGACCTTGGGATGCACTATTGTTACCATTTTCAGTGACAGAAGATAATGATATACAATTACATCACATGATCAGCCAATAGAAGCGATGTGGATGTTGCAGCAGCAAGAGGTGACATCATGTGATGGAATGGAATTTAAGACAAATAGTAGTCCGGAGTTCGACATATATAGTCATTGTTGATAGCACGAGTAATAGTGTTCGGGAAGCTAGTAACAGTGGACAGATAATTTTGTTAGACACAGTAAAATACATTTTTTTGTGCTCCATTGTTAAATTGTTGCTTACTTGGGTTGTCTAAAACCTGCAATCAAAATAAAATTGTTATATTCAACATCTTTCTAAACAAATCTTAGGTTAGTTTTAACTTTGAGACTGCCTGGACTATGTTGTTGTATTTTCCTAGTTAGTTTTATATGTAGAAAAGTGTTATCTATTTAGAAAAAAACATTAAAGATGAACTGCAACGTAATTGACAATGATAAATTTAGGCATTTGTTGGCAATTACTTGCTGCTGCCACAGAGATCATATATCAAGTAACAAAGGATAACTTAGAGTTAATTAGAAGTTTGAAGTTCAGAGTCCCTAAAATAGAATTGGGATAAAAATCAGAAGAATTTGTGAATTTATAAACTAAAGGTGAAGTTAAGTGAGCAATAATTGTGGGGTGCATACTGCACAAAGAGAAAGAACATCATAAAACTTTGTACTTGGAACTAAATTATTGCTGCTGTTTCTGCAGTTCAATTATCTATACACTACAGAGAGTCTGGCCTGCACTTAAGACTAACAAACAAATAAATAAAGTTGCACTGGCTGGCAACCTCACTAGCATTCAAATTCTCCATTAAATCCAACCATTTTACACATTTATTATGAAAATAAAGACACACAGATTAATAGAGTAATAACTCCTAGTTTTCTCACAAAATTATTATTTTATCACTTTTATTCTTAATTTTTGTAAGTATTTTACACATTGCTAGTAAAATTAATGATAAAAGTTTATTAATAATTTAAATAAAAGGTATAATAGGAAATCACATATTATTTAATCAATGTTTTATGGAAACCTTCAATGCATGATTATAGTAAGAGGAGGAGTACTTGATCAGGATCACGATGTATTGTATGAGTATACATACATAAACACACTATGGAATGTGCGTGAAGCATGGAGCCATGTTTTGAATTCTCCAATGAAGTGACCCAATAAGAGAGAATGGTTTTGCATGTGAGAATGAATAAGTTATCGATGACATCATCGCATAGCATTTGGCAAATGGGTACGCATCCCAAGCAAATGAAGATGGAGACATATCCCTCTCCATAACAAGCAACCATTTTGTGAACACATCATACTATACTTAAACCAAATTCTATTTCATTATTACTGCCATGACTATACCTAATTAAACCTTATAGTATGTGACCTGATACTCACCAGAACACCCTACTTTCTTCTGCTGCATTTTATTTTTCTTCTTAATGAATTAATAACTGATCTATCTACCCAACTAGACTAATCATAACATTCATCGGAAATCTCACCAAATTACATGGTTTTACTAAAGTGTATCATTTTTGTGAACTTTTTTACTGTAGTCCTATTTTTTTTATCATTTCCTTTATCTGTACGAATTTTTCTAACTTGATTGTATAATGTGACATGGTGACTTTGTCACACTGTTAGGAAATTATATGTGAGAAGAAGATCTAGCAGTAGCAGATGCCACAATACTGTTTCCCCGCATATCATGTGCATAGATTCATCTTTTCTTCTTTTCGTCACTCATCATCTTCTTTTGGACTTGGGATCTTTGATTTCCCGTTTTTAGGTCAGAGGTAAACAGAAAAGCAATGGCATGTGAATGTTAGGGAACTGGTCTCTTTTTGGGATATAAACAATTTGACCCTTGTTCTAGATTAGGTGGTGCTTATATTCCTATACATGTCTTATAGCAGTCAGAACATCTACAGGGTAATTAACAGAATCAAGTTCCATAGGCTAAAGATAACTAATCTTCCCACTACATGACAAGGATGTCATGTTAATTAAGTGGATGCATAAGAGGTTGGATTGGAGGAATGAAGAATTGAATAGGTTAGAAGTGGCTGGGAGAACATAGGGAAGAGAGAGAAGAGATGGGGTTGGAATTGAAAGAGTCTTTGGTCAAAAGGAGCAAAAAAACAAGGGAGTTGGCACCTGAATGGCAAAGGCCTCCACTACATAACTGTAAAAAAAAAAAAAAAAAAAAACTCTATACCCACTTTTCTATGTTATGCTTACAGTAAAAGGAGTTAAATGAATATCAAGTAATATATAAACTCTTTTTTTTTTGGTGAGACAAAGACTGGTTCAAAACTATTGATTGATTCTATTTTTAATATTATGAATTTTATAAATATCTATATAATAGTCACCTAAAAAAAAAACTTGTTTCAAAAACTGTTTTTGAAGAAAAGTATACTATACATAGAAAATTAAACTTTCTAATATTAATATTAATATGACTTTTTTGAAAATGAACAGTCTTGTTACAACATGCACATAATCTTTATTTTTTGCATATTGTTTTAAACTTTACTTTTCACATTTGAAAGACTTTACTAAAACAAAAAGTCTCTGTTAAGATACACTGGAACATACAGAAGACTGTTTCTGGACAGCAGAGCTATGGTGGATGATGCAAAGGGAACTCTTCACCTTCACGTGGGAGCCTCTGCCCGCCAGCGTCATTGCTAAGCTCATGGGCCTGGAGCCCCTACCCGATTCAGAGCCCGACCCATGGGCCTGGAGCCCCTGCCAGATTCAGAGCCCGGCCCAGGACCAGTAGTGAAGCTGAATCGGTGTCGGAGTCCAGAGATCTGCCTCTGTTTCTGTCGCAGTGTCGTTTCATGAACCCAAACAAAAGCGGTTCAGGAGATTCACCCATATAGTTAAAACTCATCACCGATCATTACAAAGATTGAGATTACAAGAATGGACGGACTTTCCACTGTTAAGACAAATTGGGCATTGGATTCTCCGTTAACACAACACAGTAGATAGCAAGTTAGCTATTATGAGAATATACAGATAGAAGAGTAAAAAGAGTGTTTTGAAACAATGAATCACCTTCCCTCGAACCTGTTGTCTGATGAAGGAAGCCCGGAATGGATGAACAGAGGGGACAACACGTGGCAGTTAACGTCAGGCACTCTGGTGGGCCTGCAAAGTGTTCCGGGACTAGTCATCCTCTACGGCAGCATAGTCAAGAAGAAATGGGCTTTGAACTCTGCCTTTATGGCTCTCTACGCTTTTGCAGTAGTTCTTGTTTGTTGGGTCGGGTGGTGCTACCAAATGTCCTTTGGTGAAAGGATTCTTCCATTTCTGGGACGTCCAAATGTGGCCTTGGACCACCAATTCCTTACAGGCAAAGCTTTTTCGGGGGACTTTCCCAATGCCACCATGGTGTACTTTCAGCTCGTCTTTGCTGCCATCACTTTGATTCTCATCGCAGGGGCGTTACTCGGGAGGATGAACATCCATGCCTGGATGTTGTTTGTTCCACTTTGGGTTACCTTCTCTTACACCATCTGTGCCTTCAGCATATGGAGCAATGATGGATGGCTGTTCAAAATGGGCCTTGTTGATTACTCCGGCGGCTTTGTTATTCACCTTTCTTCTGGGGTTGCTGGATTCGTCGCAGCTTCTTGGGTATACATATAATATAATTCATCTTTCATATACATCATCTTCCTTGTAGCTATTAAGTTTTATGATAAGATATGCAGGTAGGACCAAGGACAGTGAAGGATAGAGAGAGGTTCCCTCCAAACAACATACTTCTGATGCTGGCTGGGGCTGGCCTACTATGGATGGGTTGGACTGGATTCAACGGCGGAGATCCATACGCAGCCAGCATAGATGCATCTCTGGCTGTTCTTAACACCCACGTCTGCACCGCCATGAGTTTGTTGACTTGGCTTTTCCTTGATATCCTCTTCTTTGGAAAACCTTCAGTGATTGGTGCCACTCAGGGCATGATCACTGGTTTGGTTTGCATCACCCCAGCTGCAGGTACCGAACCTTGTTGAATTGCCAAATACCATTATATGCTTTTAGTGTTGTGACTCAAATGGGTTTGTTAGGAAATGTGAAAGTTGATTTATTTGTTTGAGTTTAGGTGTGGTGCAAGGTTGGGCAGCAATGATAATGGGAATTATGTCAGGAAGCATTCCGTGGTACACAATGATGGTCCTCCACAAAGAAATTAGGCTCCTCAAACAGGTGGATGATACCATGGCAGTTTTCCACACTCATGCGGTGGCTGGTTGCTTAGGTGGCATTCTGGCTGGCTTCTTTGCTGACCCTGACCTTTGCCGTCTCTTCTATGGGGTACAGGATTCGGTGCACTATACAGGTCTTGCTTATGGCATATTCACAGGGAGGTTTAGGGCAGGATTTAGGCAAATGGGGGTTCAGCTTCTTGGCATTGTGTTTGTGATACTTCTGAATGTGACCACAACTAGCATTGTGTGTTTGGTTGTTAAGAGCATAGTTCCACTGAGGCTGCAGGAAGATGAGTTGGAAGTTGGGGATGATGCAGTGCATGGTGAGGTTGCCTATGCATTGTGGGGCGATGGAGAGAAGCTTGAGACTGCCCATGAGGCTAGTTTTGAGAGGAATCCAGAATGGCCAACTGTGGAACTAAAAACTTCTAGTAATGCTCAATTGGAGTGATTGTTATTGCTTCAGAAGGAAATGTTAAAATAAGGTGCAGTAGTCCCATGGAAGAAGATAATTTGATTCCTCTGTTGGTTATGTCAATTGCAAGATGACCTCAATGCACCTTTCCTTCATGAAATAATATAATGTTTATTTAAGTAGCTTAATTATGTGGCTAGTATGAATTAGACAAATTCAGTTCAATTCATGCTATCTCGAAGCAACTCATTCTATTTCGAAATGGTGAGGCATTTCCATTAACAACTTCATTCTACGATTTCAAATTTAATCATGTTAACTATATAACAAAGGTTAAATTATAAAATGCACTTTATATTTATGGATCGTGATATATGGACATCTTGTATGTCATTACACTCATTTGACACTGATAAAAAAATTATTTTTTTATTCAATTATGTGTTTTAAGTTCATATTTGATTTTTTTTATTTGAATTTTAAAAATATTTATTAACAAACTACATATGAGGAAATCATTTGGATGCTTTTAAAAGTATTTTATAATTTTTTGATAGTATTTTTACTTTGATATTTTTTTATCACAAATCGAATGACATACTTTTTTACACAATATTATAATTATATTTTTTTTTTCAAAATGAGAACAACATGAATGTTTGAGGTTCTTATTTTTTGTATTTGTTAAATAAGTTAAACGTCTTTTTCAGCCAACCACGTACCAAAACAAACAGAAGAAAGTACTAAAACAAAAGAATCTACCTAGATGTGACTATCATACATTTTAAAAGAACTTTATGATTTCTTAAAAATACTTTCACTTTGACTTTGTTGGATCACAAACACAAAGACATGGACATTATTACTATATTTTTTAAAATAATAGAAAATGTGATAACACATGAAATTACAAGTACTTATCAACAAATCACATATTAAAATCCCGTATCAAACATAAGTTAAATCATGAATCATTCTTATAATTATTTCTTTTATTGATGTTTGTGATAATTATTCATTTTTTATCCGCCAACACAAATATTGTTATTTATCAATAGTTAAGATTTCTTTGAAAAACACTTTCAACCATTATTAACTACGATTTTAGTTAAAGAAACTTTTCAAGTAACATTAATTGAAAAGTCAACAAAAAAAATCTTAATTAATCTCAATAAATGTTAAAAAAAATTGTTAATGACAATTAAAAAAAGAACTTTAACTGAAACATAATATCAATCAAGATTTACAACAACAAAAAATCATTAAATTAATATTGTAAATTATTAAGAAATGTTTAATACTATATTTTTTTATTTGATGGTAATTGAATTTTTTATCCAGATTTAAAAGTTAAAATTCAATAAATTTGAATTCTCTTATTAAAACAAAATATTTTAAAAATAAAATCGTTTAAACTTTGAATGAGTTAAAACTTGTAAAAATTTTATTCACACAGAAAATAAAGGAAGCAAATGCCTACAATATTGGTTAGCCAAAGTTAGTGGAAGGTCACGTTATTACGTTAAAATATTAAAATCTTTTCTTGTATGATCATACATTCATCTTAACATTCTCACTTGTATTACCATCCATTTTTTCTCATGTTACTCCTATAAAGTCCAATATTCTCGACAACAGAGTTTAGGCAGTTGTATAATAGTAGAAGAAACTTCGCTTTGAGCTTGTGAATTATACTCCTAATACTACAAGAAAACTTCAATGCCTTTTTTTTATTTTAACCACTTAACTTGCATCTTGCCTGTGGCATATCTTAAATAATTCCCACATCATTTAGTATTATTGATTTTAGATATTACGGCTAAGCCTAATATAAACTTTGCAGGGAAACTTGTCAGGAATATTCTTAGTCTCTTTTATGAAAGTTTTCACACTAGTTATCTTATCATACATGCCTTGTATAATTAAGATATAGGCACAGGGTTGCAAGAATATCCTTCTTCTCCAAAGCACTCAATCATTTACTTTTCCTAGTTAATAAAATCAAGCATAAATCTCTCTTTTTTCTTTTAGTTTCATATCTTTTCATTAGCTCTTGTAGAGGACAAAATAGTTGTAGACCTTATTTGTAATCCCTATCTCTATTTTTCTTTTTCATTTCTTATTTTCACATATAGTTACAAAACATAACTTTCATTTTACTGTTTCGTAAATATTAAAAACATAAAAATCGTAATTTAATATAAAAATGTTTGTGAAAGGAAACAAAGTTGAAAGCAAATGTTTTTTCATAAACCAAACAAGCTCATGGTTCCATCATTCTTGTTATATCCTGAGAAGAATTGGATTTGCCTATTCAGCAAGTTGTAAATTGATGTTTCTCTGTTGGTGGACCGTGGACCCTTTTTTCAGTTTGGTGATGAATGGACCATGCATGGTTTGGTGGTAGCTTATGCTAAAATGTTTCTCTTACACTGAGGCCTAAACAATTTCACTTGACCTAGTCAGGCTTGCTACAAAGCATGGAAAGTAGGCCTGATCCACTACTCCCAGAGTAAATTTGGCTAGCTTAAATTCTGGAAGTTATAATAAATTTTGTGACTTTAATTCTAAAAATATCAATTATTGAATCTAAGGCTTATTGTTAAATAAACTATTATAATTAATATTTAAGAGTATAATTACTGGGCAAACCACTTGGGGTTTGGAAACCAAAGAGTCTGCAATCCTCCTTTAACAATTAAATTTTGTTATGACAAGACTTTGTAATAGTCTTATAAGTCATATTAAGTTAACAACCTACTTTCTCTTTCTCCATTTATTTTTGGTGTCCCTCTCTTTGCAGCGCTTCCACAAGATGACTTTCAGCTGCTATTGTAATGGAGTTTTTAACCTTTTATTCCTTTCATGGAAACAATATAGTAATTTGAGCTTTCTAACTCATAGCAACCAGTTTTATTGTTCATGGATAGGAAAATTAAATGAGCCTATTACTTATCAGCCTTTTAACTAAAGAACTAAAGAGGGAGTTGGTCTAAGCAGAATTGTCTGTGAACAACCTTGGAATGCACTATTGTTACCGATTGAATGACAGATAATGACACACAATCACATCACATATCACATGATCAGCCAATAGAAGCTATGTGATGCTGCAGCAGCAAGAGGTGACATCATGTGATGGAAATAGGATTTAAGACAAATAGTAGCCACGGAATTGGACGTATATAGTCATCGTTGATAGTGAGTAATAGTGCTTGGGAAGGTAGTAACAGTGCACAGATAATTTTGTTAGACACAGAAAAGACATATCTTTTGTGCTCCATGTTAAATTGTTGCGTACTTGTGTTGTCTAAAACCTGCAATAAAAAAAAAAAAA
>Ga0209700_102557_pt1 | contig 36461 bp, 16 predicted proteins | sample SiratroredBW_FD_187528 | JGI IMG/M metagenome (GOLD analysis project Ga0209700, IMG submission 187528) | Root nodule microbial communities of legume samples collected from California, USA - Siratro red BW (SPAdes) (version 2) | ecosystem: Host-associated > Plants > Roots > Nodule | place: USA...
AAATAATTTCAAAAATAATTAAAAAAATAGTAACCATAAACAAAGCATCTTTAAAAAAATAATAAAAATATTCAATTTCAATAAAAAACGAAAAACAGTTTTAGAAATTAAAAAAAATATAACCAAATATCACCAAACCAAAATTCTTAAAATAAAACTACGTACACCCTGATTTTCTATCATATATAGAGATACGTAGGACCAAGGTTAAACCTTGTCGGGTCCAAATAAATAAAAAATATATATGTTTGTTTGTTTTATTTTTGTTTGATATTTTTATCGTCTAATTATTATTTATTGTTATGATTTTTATAAGCATGTTTTCTGTTTGTTTTTTTTTATATATATTTGTTTGTTTTGTCTTTAGTCTTATTATTATTGTTATTATTTGGGAAAAAATGATATTTTTAAAACCACACTTATTTTTATTCATTTGATTAATGGTACCGTCTTAGGACGAGCGTTGTGGGGTGCTAATACCTTCTCCACACGTAACCGACTCCCGAACCCTTACTTTGGTTTGCAGACTATTTCATTTTTATTTGGTTTTTTCTATGGTTTTCCATAATAAACTATGGTGGCGACTCCAATCTCAATTTAAATATTTTTTAAAAATTAAATTTTGATCGTCGCGTCGTGATCTCGGTTGCGACAGCAGGTATAATGCTAAGGTAAAGCCAAGGAGCTTCCAGCAAGGGGATCCCGTTTAGAGAATGACTGGGGACGCTAGGAAGAATCAGGCGGATGGAAAGTTCGTGGCCAACTGGGAAGGCCCATACAAAGTCAACCATGTGTTAGGCAAAGGAGCAGTTAAACTGGAGCAACTAGATGGGGAGCAACTAGATGGGGAGCAAATTCCCAACACCTGGAACGCGAACCATCTCTAGTTTTATTTTAGTTAAAGTCACAAATTATTTTTATTTTTATTCATACTTGTTTGTATTAGTTAACTTTTTCAACGGTGTACTCTTTCCTACCTATGACATTTTTCCCTAAGGAGGCTTTTGGCCAAGGAGGTTTTAACGAGGCACCGCATGCAATAAGAATCACAGTTCTCCTTTATATTCTACGCATAAGGCTTTACATCCCATGCAGCCAACCGAAAGGTGGCTTCAGCTTAAGGTACTCTTGGCTCACCATGAAACCTCCACTCGCGACCATTACGGCCGATCGCAAGGTGGCCTCAGCTTAAGGTACTCTTGGCTCACCATGAGACCGCTCGCTATCAACGTGGCCGACCGAAAGGTGGCCTCAGCTTAAGGTACTCTTGGCTCACCATGAGACCTCCACTCACGACCATTACGGTCGACCCCAAGGTGGCCTCAGCTTAAGGTACTCTTGGCTCACCATGAGACCGCTCGCGATCAACGTGGCCGACCGAAAGGTGGCCTCAGCTTAAGGTACTATTGGCTCACCATGAGACCTCCGCTCGCGATCAACATGGCCGACCAAAAGGTGGCCTCAGCTTAAGGTACTATTGGCTCACCATGAGACCTCCGCTCGCGATCAACGTGGCCGACCGAAAGGTGGCCTCAGCTTAAGGTACTCTTGGCTCACCATGAGACCTCCGCTCGCGACCATTACGGCTCACCGCAAGGTGGCCTCAACTTAAGGTACTCTTAGCTCACCATGAGACTTCCACTCGCGACCATTACGACCGACCGCAAGGTGGCCTCAGCTTAAGGTACTCGGCTCACCATGAGACCTCCGCTCGCGGCCATTACGACCGACCGCAAGGTTTCCCCCGCTTGAGGCACTCAACTTACTACGAGACGATTCAAGCGACGGCCGACAGCCATATTTAAATCAATTGTTTGACGATCGGATTTTCATGGAAGACAGGCATATACTAAACATACTAGTCGATGTAAATGGTCACACAAGGAAAACTAGCCGATAGTAAACAAAAAGGCCAATATCATTAAACGATTATATTTACAAGAGTTTGTCAAAAGGAAGGCCGCATACTGGCTTCCAGGGTTACATACGTAAAACATGTCAAACATTTAATCGGAAAGTATAACTTCAAGAGCCGACTGGTCCCCTCCCGGTTGCTCGTCACCCTCCTCTTCCTCATCTGACACATCCATGGCAGCCACCAGCTCACCCCGATAGATGTCTTTTCTATTATCAAACTTCCCCTCGTCGATCGGGACCTGGTAAAAGTAGGCCGCCTGCCTCACGGTACACATGAATCCTAGGTCGTGATGTTCAAGAACGAAGCCCTTGAACTCAACCAAGTCTTCCTCGGCCTTCTTGTGCTGTAGCCGCTCCTCCTCCAGGTCAAGGGTCAATCTGGTAATTTTATCAGTTAAGTCCGCGACATCTTCGCTTAAGTGCTCCACCTGGTTCGCCGCAGCCTTCTCTTTTTTCTCGGCCGTCAGACACCGCTCCTTTAACGCCCGATTCTCCCCCCTAAATCCTCCACCAACTTCCTTAGTCTTAGATTCTCTCCTTTTACCCGCTCATTATCAGCCTGGGCAGCCTGGACGACATCAGATTCCTGAATACTTTGTTCATGGCAGGCGTCCGGGCGACAAGGATATCTGCACAACAAAAATATGATCAAACAGTTATTAAGGTAAAGTAGTAAGGCAAAAGAGAAGAACGTACCGAACACTATGCCGTTCGGGTCTTCACACCAATAGGTGTTGAGAATATCTCGGGCAGGGATACCCCTCGGTAAGCTATCAAGCACAGCAAGAGTCGAGGTATCCTCTGCCGATAATCCCGACCGCGACCAAGGCGCAACACAAACAGGGGACCTAGTCCAATACAGGGGAAACCTGGGCACCTCCCCGTCAAAAATGTATTCTCGGCCAACCTCTCCGAAAGCGATTTTAACAAAGGTATCTTTAAAGTGTTTGTACGAGGACGAGTACGGCTTGAACAAACAATTGCGAGATTGGCTAATAAGGGATAACCATCCCACCTTGTTACTCGGCCGGGTGGAGTAGTGAGTAAAGAACAACGGGATGGTAGGAGTAATGGCCAAGGCGGAACACACAAACTGGAATGCCCTAAGATATGCCCAGCCATTGGGGTGCAACTGGGTGGGAGCAATATTTAGGAAGCGAAGGACGTCCGAACATAAGTCGTCAAAAGGAATCACAATACAGGAATCCTTCATCACCCGAGCATACATTAAAAAGAAGTCAACTGGAAACGAACTCCGACCGTGGAATACCCGGTCAGTCAGCAAACACTGACGCAGCGAAAAGGCGCCGTCCGGGATGGAAGAATCTACAATATCCTGCACATCCACTAATACCCTAAGAGAAGCAGGGGTCAAAAACCTAGAGTACGCAGACCTAACATCCTAGACCACTCAGTCGTCATCCGTATCGACATCCTCTACATTGTTACTAGAAGCCGGAGACTCTACCCCCTGGTGCTCTGCCTCGGGCCCATCTAACCTCACCCTCTCGTTCCTATCGGACGAACTACTACCTACATCAGACGTACTACCTAAGGACGTCCCAATTGGACTAACCCCCTGCTCGGCCATGTTTCTACGATCATTCGAAACGGACCGACCGCTAGAAGAGTCAGATGAGGAATAAGAATGCAAAGAGTAGGAAGCCATGGTTACCTCGAAAGCTAGCAATAGATGACCGAAGACTTGGCGGAGCTACTCGGCTTAAGAAATGACAACGACAGGAAATGACGGGATTTTAGGGGCTATTTATAGCCGATTTTTGCGGTGACGTGGCCCATTCTCGCACACACGATCTCTTCGACCTCAACGACCACGATTGTAGCGCTTGTCAGCTCACGCACGAACATCGAAGAGGCGGGAAACGACTCAGTTCATCCGGTCGGCCTAAATAACCCATCGGACGCCTAATTTTCCCATTCGGTTATGTTTCACGAATCCTTCTCGGTCACTTCGTATCCTCAAGGACTGGGGGGCCTATGTACTATAGGGCCGACCGATAACTAATGACCGACCGATAAGTAGCCTTAATTAACTGCGCGTTGCATATAAAGCGAGGATATCCGAGTAAATGCAAAAGTGTAACTGAATATCTTGTAATTAATTCCTGTTATTATTCTGTTCGTTATTATTCTACCCGTTATTATTCTGTTACCAAATCATGACAGAAAAGAATAGGCCCAGGGTCATAAAGCCCACTACCGTGCCTATAAATACAAGCTCACATCTTAAGCCAGGTACTTAAAAACTCTGATCTATATCCCTACACACTCTAACCCTAAATTGACTTGAGCGTCGGAATGTCTGCAGGACCCCCCTCCCGGGACGGTGAATTTCAAAGCATTCGGTACACTAAGAAGCAGTTCTCGAAACAGTCAAAAAGTCAATACAAGAAGATATTGTTGTTGCTAGAACCAATCTATCTTGTACGATAACAATTAACAAGATTGCAAAACATTTTCATCAATTAGCCATTAAAAATTGGAAAGACTCAAAAATTCAATTTTTACTTTTCTTCACACAGTATCAATTTCGCTGTTTAAAAGTTAGATTAACAAGAATTTTTATTTTTTAAAGTCAAGTCCTAGAACAGTTTGACGGCTTAAATTCAATTAAATGTAACTAAAATTATTTTACATTTCCAACTACAACTTTTACTATTTTTTTTCAAACTATATAACACGATTTTAATGGATTAGTATTTTTAGTTTTACGTTTTAAAAAATCGTCTGGATGTAAGATGACTTGAATACATAAAAGTCGTAAGTCGTTACCCTACACCACGACTTGCCTATTTTGATAAAAAATAATTTTTTTACCCCTAATTTCTGAAGAAAATTACACTCTTTTAGTGTTTTTTATTTCATATATAAGTGTGTGTCACTCTTCTAAACTCCATTATAACTGCACGGAATAACCATTTTCAGTATTTTCTATATAATTTTTTGAAAACAGAAGACATGTTATAAACTGTCTGAAAAATTTTCAGAAAAAAGAAAAAGAAAACTAAGGATTCTTTGGTAAAGGCCCAGACATTTACTGCTTTCAGCTACCCACCCACCGTCACCATTGTTGCCAAATTACTTCCTAAATCTTCCCTTTTCTCTTTACAATGTTTCATATTTAGAATCTGTTAGCAGCACAGAAACCAAACGATGAGTAGCACATCCTTTAAGGTTGCCGTGTTGGGAAGTGGAAGTAAGCATTGCACTCACTTCACCTGAAATCAACTCATCTTATTTATTTTTTTATATTTAGTATTTTTGGTTTTTAGTGAACTAATTTTGAATAATAATTGTGATAATAATAATAATAATAATAATAATAATAATAATAATAATAATAATAATAATGGAATATTGACAGTTTCAGGAGCCGTGTGTGCTTCAACTCTTGCCAAATATGGGGTTTCGGTTACTCTCTTTGAGTCAGCTAGAGGCCCTGGCGGACGTATGTCCCAAAGAAGGTATTTTTGTTTATATATTGGGTTCCCTCCACCGCTTATTCTAATGGGGTTCTGTGGAATTGTTGTTTAAACCATTGGAATAGCATTTTCAAGATGCCCAATTGATTCAGGGAGATGTTTTATATCTTATCAGTTACATTACATAATTTTATGTTATCTCTTTGAAAAAGTCTTTATTTTTTAAAGGAGAAAAAGGAAACAGATTTGAATTTTCTGATTGCTACATGTATTTGTTTGCTCTTAATATGTGGAATTAGGAAGGTTTGTCAGGATTTATGTTTTGAACCTTTTCAGATTGGTAGCTTGTAGTTTGATCTCTCTATAAAATCGTTATTTCAATTTTCAGTTTTTTAGTTAGTATTATTTTAAGCAACTAATATGTTTTATGGATTATTTTTGTGATAATTTGCTAACTGTAATCGCTTAGCCAAAGTAGGACACTGATATTTAGTGATAGTTAGTGTAGTTTATGGTTTAGCACAGTTAATATTGATTTTTACTCTCTAATTATACTGGATTTTCCTTCATTAGTTCGGTGATAATTTGAAAGAGGATCCTAAAATTTGTCAATTTCTTGCAATCAGGGAGAAAACCGAAGATGGAAAGGAGCTGCATTTTGATCATGGTGCCCCATTTTTCTCGGTTGGCAAGTCTGAAGTGTTACGCCTGGTTGAAGGGTGGGAATCCAGGGGTCTTGTAGCTGAATGGAAAGAAAAGTTTGGCTTCTTTGATTTTCACACCCATGAATTTAAGAACATGGAGCAGGTTGAAAATTACTATTCATATGCCCAAATTGGTTTATGCAGTATAAGTAGAGTGTCATGTGTGAAAATCATGAAATAATACAAGAAGGAGGATTGAATTGTATTTTTAAAGTTTCATAGTTTTTTCGCTGAAATCATCTGCCTAGATGCTATCGGCCGATAAATGTACAAATAGAAAATTTGAGAATTCTTTGTGAAAATTGGTTTTAAGTTTTCCTTCCTTCTTTTAGTTAGTTAGACATGCAATATAAAAGATTTAAGGAAAGAAAATATTTTTATACTGGCTTGTCTTTGATCTCAGACTACATCCAGTTCTTGACCAACCAGTCAAGTTTCACTAAGTAGTTGACCGCTGCGAAGTACACAGCGAGTAATTTTTCATCAAGCCACTTCTGGCTAACTCTAAGTATTGTTGGCGGAGATGAAAACAAGCAATGTTATTATTGTTAAGTTGTAGGAGATAGAAAAATTTCAACAGAGTTCTAGCACTTGCAAAGTATGACCAGCTTTCTTGTAATCTTTACTTCGAAGCATATCTTCTTATAGTCTTTAGAAAAGTAGTCGTTGGATTTCCTTTTCTGGCCATTGAGTATTTTTGGATTTTCTTTGTTGGCTTTTTTTGTTCTTCGTCGTTAATAAGCTCTTAGCGTTAAATGCTTGAGATGGAGCATTAAGTTCTCTTTTCTTCTTTACATCACTTCTCTAATAGCTGGAAGTACTTATCTTTCTCGATTAAAATTTCATATCATACAGGTTAGATAGCTGAGTCATATTTGAAACTAGTCATGTCAGAGAGATTGGTGATCATTTCAACTTTAACTGATCCTAAGGCATTTTATGAACGTTGTGGCTTGGCATGAATCTACCTGAGACAGACATAAAAGATGTTCTCTGTTTTTTCAAACTTAAACTTTGGAATATTCTTCATGCTTGTTAGCTTGAAGTCTTGATTTGTACTTATTGTCTGAATGATCTTCATTTAACTTGACGAAGTGAAACTTGATTCTATTGTCTGTCAGACAAAGCATATGCATTTTTTATTTTACCATTCCTCAGAGGAAGTATATGCATGAACAACGTCTATTAGGTGCAACTGCTTTATGTATTTCATGCACTAGGCTTGTTCTGCTTCATGTATTCCAAGCACTAGGCTTGATCAGCGTCTATTAGTTTTCTTCTTCTGTCATGGTCTGATGAGCTCTTATGTTGAGAAGCATTAAAATGCACGATATGGAGCTTTAAATTCTCTTCTCTTCTTTATGGCACCTCTCTAATAGCTGAAGTACTTATCTTACTCGGTAGCTTATCCTTTTATACCAAACATTTGTTAAAAGTGCACACCGTACAAGATAGAAAGTTGAGTCAAAGTTGAGACTAGCCATGCCAGAGATATTGATGGTCATTTCAACTTTAACTCATATCCTAGGGCATTTTTTAACGTTGTAGCTTGGCGTTGATCAACCTAGGTCAGACGTACATTCTCCATCTCTTCATACTTAAGCTTTGGAATAATTTTCATGCTTGTTAGCTTGAAGTCTTGATTTACACTTATCACTCATAATGATCTTTATTTAACTTATCAGATGAAGTGGAACTTGGGCTCTATCGTCTGTCAAATGAAGCATATGCATTTGTGATTCTACCATTCTTCAGATGAAGCATATGCATTTGTTATTTGATCAGCATTTGTTAGACGCAACTGCTTTATGTATTTCGCACTAGTTTGTTCTGCTTCGTGTTTTCCAAGCACTAGGCTTGTTCCGCTTCATGTACTCCAAGTACTAGGCTTACTATGTTTTTAGCATACAATCAACATATGTTTAGGGTGTTGTATTTTTGCTCTAACATCATGATTTTGTATTATTGGTTAGTGGTGTCAATACTTAATTGGGACTTATTATCATAGTGTCTCTTTCTCTATGTTGTTGTCCACTCTCCATAATGTTTATCATTTGCATGATGTTGCATTAGTTACCCGTTGGTCTGCATGCTGCACAGATTTCCTAAATCTGTATCCATATTTGGGCTTCAGGTATGTAACAAGAAAATAGTTTTCAATGTAACAGCTGAATTGAAAACCTTTCTAAACTGATTTTCAATTGTTCATAAAATCCTATTAAGACTTCCAAAAAAAGAATTTTGAGCTATGTTACGTTAATAGGTGCACAGCTTCTAAAAAGTTGAGGTGTATAAGTTGATTTTAACTCATTTAAGGACTTTAGTTCATGTTACATTTTTTATTTCATTCTATTTTTGTTTTTTACGAGTGTTTTTTGAGAAGTTTGTCCAAATTGGATCTAGTATTTCTATTGAAAAGGAATTTTGTTTACTATGCACATGCAAAAGTTGTGTTTCATGTTCTCATGACAAATCTAGACTTTTGGCATAGGTATGGCGTTCATATATATATATATATATATATATATCTCAGAAGCACCTTAGAATTTAGACGTTATAAAACTTATTTTCTGGACAATTCATGACATTTTACTTCCATTCAAAATGTCATATACTAATCCAAATTATGTAGATGACTTGTACAAAACCTTGTGTATCTGAGATCAGTTTTACTTGAATAGTGGTTTCTCTGACTGGAATATTTGTTAGGAAGGATTAAGCAAGAGATATGTAGGTGTTCCAGGCATGAATTCTATATGCAAATCATTGGGAAGTGAGAATGGTATCAACTTTTTTTCTATTATTTAGTATTGTTGTTCAGAGTTGACCATGAAGGCAGTAGAAAGCTTACTCATTACTTTTCTCATGGTTAGGTGTGGAAAGCAAGTTTGGTGTGGGTATTGGAAGAATTCAATGGTTGCATAATGAGAAAGAGTGGTCATTGACAGGAGTGGATGGGCAAAATCTGGGTCAGTTTAAGGGGCTTGTTGCATCAGACAAGAACATAGTTTCTCCGCGGATTACAGAAGTAACAGGACGCCTGCCACTACTTGGTATGAGTATGATGGTTTTCTTTCCCTGGCTCTCTTTATTTTTCCATGTTATCCCTCATTCATTTTATCTTTTGGAGGAGACAATGTTGGGCTCTATTGATAGTTCTTTAGTTTAGAAAGTCATTTGTGTAGATAAAACCCTCTAGCTTATATTTGCTATTAAGCAATTTAGTGAAGAAACTTGGACAAAAAGAATAAAGGTCATTGGAGAAGATTAACTGGTATTGATCACCTTCAAATGGTTAACCACAACTAATACCAGCAGGATGATCATGTTCGATGATGAATTGTTTTAATGTTATATTAGAGAGCATGAATGCAGATGCATTTGATAAGTTTTTCTTTCATTTTTTCATTTTTGCAATAATCTTGAAAGCTAAGAAGGATTAACAATTTCTTGTCAGATTGCAATACCCACACAATGTGCTTCTTGTGACATACTAAAAATTCCTTTGGTTAAACCAATATAGATGAAGATTGTTGATTTCCTCCAAGGTCAAAATTGCATATTCAATAAATAAATAATTGATACATTCAACGTGAATTTGAACTTGAAGATCTGGACAGTATGGATTATGTATTGACTATTTTGCACTGATGCAAGCGATGCAGATATAAATTTAGTGCCAGAGTTGTCAGAAAAACTGCTCAACCTTTCTGTTAAGCCATGTTTCGTTGTAATGCTGGCATTTGCAGAGCCTCTATCAACAGTATGATATAGCCATACAACTCCAAGCTATTATTGAATTCTATAAGCTTACAAATATATGAATTGGATATGGCTCATGTGGTTTTGGATTCTTTTCATCACTCATGCTTGGTTTTGGCAAGATGGTTCTTAATTTCCTTTTCGGTTTTTAGTAACTTGAGGTCTTCTTCTTGTGAAAAAGTTATGTAGTTTGATATCTACTAAATAGAACAACTGAAAAATGAGTTTGGCAAGGTTAATGTTGTAATTTTTATAACCAACAGATTCAAAAGTATATATAAACAGACTAGCTATAATGAAAAACAACTTAAGGTAGTTGTACAAAGTAGTTGAATTAAAGCTTTGCTGAGTTTTCTAATCTTCCGTTCGTTACCATTTTTCTGACATAATTGAGGATCTTAGTCTACAAAATTCATCTTATGATTCAGATTCCATTCAAAGCCTTTTCTTTTGAAAACTCTAGAGTTTTAAGTCGGGCCTATTGTGATAGCAGCAAGCCTAGCCGTTCTACTGCAAGGTATGTTGCATTAGTGTTATAAATATACTTTGCAACTAAGTTTCCGTTGTTAATGGGATGTAACTGGTATCTCTACAGTGAAAGATGGGTTCTTCATTCTACACCAGAATATGCAGAGGATATAATTGCTCAAACTGGACTCAAGAAGCCCTCAGACATTACTCTCAACAAAGTGGCTGAACAGCTTTTGCAAGAATTTCAAAGCACAGGGCTTATCATATCTCCACCATTTTTCAAGAAAGCTCATAGATGGTAAGTAACTAAGAATTAATGTATATAGAAGCTTTGAGTTGACTGCAATTTCTCATGCCATGGACATCTAGAATTACACTTAGTTGTTAGTGCCTTGAAAGAGCTATCTTGAGTTATAGAGCATTACTATAGGGTAGCATTAGATGGTTATTCTGATCCATTTGCACTTCTTATCCATTAATCTTTTTCACATTTCAGAAACTCGGTTGCCTTTACCTCATTATATTTTAGTTTTCCTTTTTATCTGCTTTAACATAGAAACTGAAGAGAATTTCAATAATAACAATACTGCTGCATGCAATATTTGCATTCAGTGTTTATGATGAGAAAGGTTTTGTTTTTATGTTGCAAAGTTGATTGGTTCTACAGGGGGAGTGCATTTCCAGCTGCTAGTATTGCCCCAGAGGAAAAATGTCTTTGGGATAGAAGCAAGAGACTAGCCATCTGTGGAGACTTCTGTGTGAGTCCTAATGTTGAAGGTGCCATAGATAGTGGTTTGGCAGCTGCATTAAAGCTTAGAGAAAGTGTCAGCTCTTTATAGTTGGAGCCTTTGCTATCTTAAGTCCTTCTTTGGGTTTGTTTTCTGGGGAAATTCATCTTCAAAATTTGTTTTAAGACATCACTGTATTACTAAGCATAATAAGCTAAAGCATCTGTCATGTGCACCAGATGATGCCCAGAGCAACTGTATTAGTGACCATGTTATATCGTTTTAATTAAATAAAAAACATTTAAGAAAGCACTGTGACAAGACAAGAATCAAGTAACAAGCCCTTTTAGGTATGATTGTCTAATGAATCAAATACCCTAACTAATAAGTAGAATTGGATACTAAAAGTATAGATGAATAATAAATTTTTTGAAGAAACAACGGGGATTTAAACAAATTACTCTTCAAATTAACAGTGATTTGTTTGCTTCCACCAACTTTTTCATAAAATAGAAAAGAAGTAAATTCTTTTAAATTAAAATTAATTTATATATAAATTAAAAAATAAGAATTAATGTATAATAGTTTTAATTTTAATTAGAAGTTTTTCATTTTTGTTTTTTTTTTATTTTGTTTTTCTTTCATTAAAGTGGTTATGGATAATTTTTTCTAAACAAATAAAGAATGCGGGAACCTAGTCACTTGTAACTACAGTCTCTAATAATGATTGACGAAGGAACTAATTTGAAATAAGCATTTATAAATTTATAATACTAAATTATTAAGGTCACGTAGAAGACTCTCTTTTGAAAAAAAGAAAAAGAATTACTCTTAATCGGTTATATAGTTCATCCAGTAATTGTTATTTTAAAAATATTATTAATTATCAAGAATATTAATTATTTATTTTGTTTTTCTTAATCTAATTGTCCAATAAGCATTTTATTTTTATGAATTAAATCAAGAGAAAATAATAAACGAAGATGAAAAGTAATTTTCATAAATTTGTTTTTAAATTCTGCAGTAATTTTCACCTTAAAACACACACACACATGTTGCAAAATCTCTTTTTTTTTTCCACCAGAAAAAACCACTTTTGTTTCAAGAAGATGAATCTGAAGACTTTTGTTTGCAGGTGAAAAATTGATCCGATTCAGATAATGTTTACATTATCATATCCCTCTCTCTGCCACAAATGCCACGCCACGTGTCAGAAAGGCAATCACAAATCCTTGGCCACTATTGTTGTTATTATTATGAGTGGCACTTGTTTTGTTTTCCACAGCAAAGAAGAAGCATTTGCAGAAGCAGCAACAATTAGTCTCAGCTGAAATGGCCTCTTCAGTGATGGCATCTGTGGCCCTTAAACCTGCCCCTTTCACTGTTGAGAAGTCCTCAGTAAGAGGGCTTCCCTCCCTTTCAAGGAACTCCTCTTCATTCAGAGTGATGGCCAGTGGTGGCAAGAAGATCAAGACTGACAAGCCTTTTGGTTAGATTTCATGATGCATGCACTTGTGAAACATCAAAACACACACACACATGCACCCTTTTGGCAAAGTTGCTGATTTTTGTGTGAATGTTTGCAGGAATTAATGGTGGCATGAACTTGAGGGATGGAGTTGATGCATCTGGCAGGAAAGGAAAGGTTTGTGCCTTTATGGTTGTGTTTAATTAGCCTTCTTGGATTGGATCTTAGAACATAATTAACATATGTTGTTGTGACTAAAGTACACACAAAATAAGCAATCTCAGTTGTTTTGAAAAGAAAATTAACTGAAACTCAAGTATGTGCAGGATTTGTTATGTGTATGACATGATTTGTCATGTATGTTATGTGCTTGATAAGAAAAAATAACTGATACTTCAATATATTCATGATTTGAAAGTGTTTACTTATGCTTAAGTTTTTGAAATTGTTAGTTTATTACATAGCTTTAGAGTTAGAGTCTCTCTGATTAAGGAATCTAAAGTAGATTCATTCTTTTGAGATTGTTGGTAGTATTAACAATAATATTCTTCTAACTTTAAAACATGAATTCAGGGAAAGGGTGTGTACCAATATGTTGACAAATACGGTGCTAATGTTGATGGATACAGGTAATAATAAGATCTATAGTATTTAAATTTTAGGATATTGAAAATACAAATTATTTTCATTGATTTGTGTAATTAAATTTCTTATTCAAATTGCATTTGCCTGATTTATTTGCAGTCCCATCTATGACACCAAGGACTGGTCTCCAACCGGTGATGTCTACGCTGGAGGTAAGAAACACTAATTTTGGTAACTTTATGCTTTAATGTCATTCAAGAAAAAATAGCATGAAAGAGAAAGCAAATCAGTTTTAATCTGCATATCAGTTATTTTCACTCATTATTCATTGGAATATATTCCTTTAAAGTAAAATATGTTGATTAAAAGTAGTTGGTCGGATTGGAATTGGATTCTATATCCTTAAACAATATAAGTCCAAACTTTCTCAGTAGGAAAAACCTTAGTGAAAGGAGAAATTATACACACACATGTTATATATTATATAACTTGTAAATTATGAAAAATAGTACCCTTACTATTAAGTTAGAGAACCCTTGTGCTTTCTTATTCATTTGTGTTTCAACATCATCATTAGAAAAGTATTTTACTATTATAGTAACTTTTTCTTCTGATGAGTAGATATTTTTCATGATGAATAGTTTATCATAATAAAAATTGAAAGTAAAAGATATTGTGTTTATGATTTTATAATGCAGGTACGACTGGCTTGGCTATCTGGGCTGTGACTCTACTTGGTCTGCTAGCTGGTGGTGTACTTCTTGTCTACAACACAAGTGCTTTGGCACAATAGACTTTGCAGATCTATGTTTATGTTACAACTTAGTCCATGTACCTATCTAAAATTCAAGAATTCTTCATCAACTACTTTGTGGATATGTGATGTTCCTTCTCTTCTATAAATCTGGATGTGAAAAATCTTTTTTGTTGCTATAATCTTGCATGCCTCTTTGTTGGATGTGTTGTCTCTTCTTTCCTGGCGAATGAAACTTGATAAAAATTAAGAGAGACCTTTTAAATAAGAAGGGAGATTAATAATGAAAAGTTTGACTTGGTTTGTAGTTTTACAATGAAAACATGTCTAAAATAGTGTATGTTTTTTTGTAGTTTTACAATGAAAACATGTCTAACATTTATCGTACTGTTATGCTTCGATTTTCATTACAAACAACGCTAAAGATTCGCCAACTCTGATCATTTTAGAAAAGATTTATGCAAGAACGAGATTTAATAGGCTATGTTTCTATTTTGGCACCTTATCGTTTGAGTGCATTTGATTCAAGGCTATGTATGGTACCTGTTCTTAAATTTTATGTCGGGGGAAATCACGTTCACTTAGTTTTTTTTTTTCTTTTTTTATGATAACGATGAAAGGAATGTTATATGGCGCAGTAATATTGTAACTAATTTGTAATCTAACACTGATGTTAATGCTTTTTGCAATCTTAACCTTCGCATTGCTTTGAAATTGGGTGAAATGAAAGGAAAACCCTGCATTTGAATTTAAAATCGATCATCGGATATTACGTTTTTGCAAAAAGATCACAAGGAATTAGAAATAGGACTTTTGACATGTTAAATTAATAAAATGAGAATTAATATTATTAATGCTATAGTTACTCTTATACATAAAAAGTAATTATTACAATGCAATGACTCTAAAATATTGATTTTACGGTTAACTTGAAGTAATTGCTTCACTCCAACAAGGAAGTTACCATCAAAGATTTCAAAAGAACTCCTCAATAAGAGCTAGGGAGAACGAGCTCCGTTGTGTTAATACAGATCATTGCACAAAAATCAAATGGTTGAGAAGAGGGAGTGGCAACTACAGACAACCCTAGAGTTCAAAATTAAATTTTTATGATAGGAACATGAACTTGGAAAACAGCCAAACAAAAAACATCTATACAAGCTGCCGTAAAACATGCATTAAGATATAATTAGTTATCCAATATCTCTGTGCTGTCGTCTATCTGTGACATAATCAGTGCAAAATCTTACAAGGGTGTTTCAATGATGCTGTAACAACTATGGAGCCGCCAGCTACAGTGTTTCAATAAGCAAGCTAGTGTCCTAATGTTGCTTCACTTCCTACTGCTGCAAATATCTCCTTTGCCTGCCACGATGGACAACTGTAAGCATGCAATTACTGATTATCAACAAGTAAATCATACATATAAAGCACGACATTCAGCAATGGTATATTATCCCTCCATTTGTCGCTTCACGAATCCGTAGAAGATACAAATTTAGTTGTTCAAAACGAAGTGTGTCAAATAACAAGAATTCAGACAGACGTATCATAAACACAATCTGACAGGCAGAGATGTTAATGCAATTTTCGTTGTATAAATGCGGAGTGATCCAATCCCAAAAGCGGTTAATCCCTTCAACTACGTGGTTTTCATCGAAAAAAAATCATATTTAGTTTAAATTTCGTAACTATTTCAAAAATATCTTTATCTTTATACCCCGAACATCGGTTAATAAATAGAAAACAAGAACATTAAACAACTTAATTACAATTCTTATGTAAAAGTAGCTAATTTAGCTTTAAAATTGAGTCCACAGTCGTACTATTACGTACATATATCCAAATATAGTTATAAAACCAATGACTACAATTAACTTTTAGGATTCAACATCATCTTCCCATAACTATATATATATATATATATATGAAATTTTCTACTTCAATCTCTGTAATCTATATTTCGTTTTTAACTCTATAATAACGTCTGTAATTTTAACGTTTACAAAACTCTAACGATCTGTAATATTATTTTACTTAGTTTTTTATGTTATTATCAACTATAACTATGTGAAATATCAGCTCGCTTTGCATTTTATTATTGTCTCGAATAATTAAAAATTATACGAACCAAACGGACCTGTGGATATACACCGGTGTCTAATTACTAGTAATTAGAGAAAAGAACATCAAGGGAACTCTAGAGTATCATTGCCATCGAGTACAAGATAATATTCTGTCAAAACTGAACAGATACCCAAGGTTTAATCCAATAATGTAGGCTAACTATAAATGCAAATGTATCAAATTTACTAAAAGCAGATTCTTTCGTGATCAAACAATCATTCAAGCATTATGTATATAAGAGGTATTGGCAGGACGTGTATAAAAACCCTTAATTCTTGACATCTTATTAGATCTTTTCGACATGCATATTAAATAAAATAAGCTAATTAATGTACATAGTAATCATGTTTGAGGGGTCCAGAAAGGTTACCTTTTCATTCCCTGCCGCTATCTTCATCACCACCATCAGCTTCCTTAACATCAACGGCGAAACCATACTCCTGATCACAACCCAGGTATGAATCACACATGAAATAAAGCGCATAGGATTTCCTTCCAGTATCAGCAGGAGCAGCAAATTCCAGTTTGGCTTTTAACTTTCTCTGCAGGGTAACCCGTTTAATGGCAAGCAACAGATTGGTTTTGGTATCACCAACAACAAGCCACCATCCTTCCTCCTTGGCTTTTGGATACCTGGGAGCATCAACTGGTCCTATTTCGGTCTTTCCCTCAAGATCCCGCTCAAGAGTGACCAGTACAGTTACATCCTCCCCAGCTCGAACATTGTCACTGTCCAGCACCTCATATGACAAATCAATATTAGGGAACCGGTTGCAAAATCGGGCAATATCCAACAACTGTGAATCTGACATGCCCAGTAATTCACGCCTCTCATCATCCTCCATCTCTAATAAATCAAATACAGTTTCGATACTCTTCCCTGGGTTCTCCTGGCATCTTTTAGCCAGATCCTTTGTGAAATGAGGAAGCTGTAGTAGCATGGAATCACGTTCCCACATTCCCTGTGTCACCATTTGACTGACCTCCATAGTAAGAAGAGCCAGACTCAGCCAACCATTGCTTGATATCACGTCTACCATTGCCTGAAGCAGTCTATTCGCAGAAAGAAGCACCTCCTTCTGGTCCAATGCAAGGTTCCCACCTACAAATTGCCTAGAGAAATGGGCCTGTAGCAAGGCATTAGCTTTTACGTGCGGATCTGTAACCTTGGGGTTTTCAAAGGAAAACCTCTGGTGATTAATCAACTTCCGAACAACCTCTTCCTCTCCAGGTCGTATTGGAAGCTGAGCATACTCTGAAGCTGAAGACAAAACATCCAACAGACCCTTCATTTTTGTTTTTGAAGTCAAAGATGATGAAAACCTTTCAATTGTAGTGTAACTGATGTAATAATAAGATGCTATCATTCCAAGATTGAGAGGAGAAAGGTCCATATCCTCCTCAATAGTAATGCACTTGCTCGCTTCCAAATCACTCAATGTATTTTCCACCATCTCTGAGAGGTGATCAGAAAGATGTCTGTGACTAACTCCTTGCAAATTGTAATAGTTGGGATTCTGTGTGAGCCGCCTGTACATGAATGTCCATGTAAGATAATCTACAGCATCTTGCTTGTTCTCAATAATTCCAGCAACAATTTCAGCATTCAAGTTATCATGCAAAAAGTGATGAAGATGGCTTTCAACTGGGAATGATTCATACAAAAACTTCTTGTAGTACTCCTTACGAGGAGCATGGCACAAGATGACACATTTTCCAGAATTGTCTACCAAAGGACGGCTGGCATGACCCATCATCTGCAGGAGATCAGTCACAGGGTAATCTGTCTGTGCATTCTCCCGCCCATCGTAGTACTGTGTGCCCATCACAACTACCAAATGAGCTGACAATGTCACTCCCCAACACATGGAACTGTTTAAAACACAAACTTGAATCCAGCCTGCATCAAACAGCTGTGTCACAATATCATGATCAAGACTGTTCAAGCCCTCATGCAGGTATCCCACTCCTTCACGCAACGTAACTTTCAACATTTCATCACTAATCTTGTCAAGGAAAGGTTCAAGCTCTTCTGGAGACCGCAACAAAAATTGCTTCTCTCCACTGTCTGCACCCGAGTATGTAATCAGATCCACAGCTGTCAACCGAACATGCTTCCTTGTAGGTACAAATATTAGAGCAGGTTTCCTATTCTTTGCATGTTGAACAATAGCAGTGTAAGTTGGCTTGGTCATTGCCTGCATCCTTGCCTCAAAATTAGCAATATCAACACCTTGAATGTGAATTTCCAAAGGCACCGGACGAACACCAGGGGGAAAATTGAAAAGACCGTGGGAGGTAGCTCCAATCCATTCTCCAAGATCTTTTGCATTTGCAAGTGAGGTAGATAAAGCCACAATGCGAATCTTGTTTTCAACCTGACTAGCAATATATCGCATCCTGGAAACAACAACCTCTAAAATGGGACCTCCTTGACCTCCAATCAAGTGGAGCTCATCAATGATGAAAAGACTAACTTGTTGAACATGTTTCCTCTGTTTCCAGCGGCGGGACAATGCATCCCATTTTTCAGGAGTACTAATAATAATCTGACCTTTCTCAAGAAGTTTCAAGTCAGTTGCAGTTTCTCCTGTCAACTCAACAACCCTCAGTTTTAGACCACCTCCAAATTTCCTTTCCCAATCACGATACCTCTCCTTGGCAAGAGCTTCAATGGGTGCAACATAAACAACACGCATGACACTATCAGGAACTTTCTGATGATTTCTCAAAATAGCAAATTCTGCACATATAGTCTTACCACTCCCAGTTGGAGCAGCAACTAGGACATTGTCATCAGAATTATATAGAACTGTGAAGACTTGTGTCTGAACAGGATTAAAATGCTTAAAATCCTGATATAGAGCTTCATATGATGGATTTCGCAGTGCAGTCACAGGAAGTGGTTGCAGATCCAATAGTTCAGTTGGCGGAGGATACTTTTCAGGTAAGATCAGATGTCTGAAAGAAACGGGCAAAACAGTTTGGGACCCAAGCCATTTATCTGAAACCACATGGATAAAGTACTGAGGGGGAAGAGGCTCATAAATTGGCACTGTGAAATTCAGTGTGTGGTCCTCATCAATATACTGCTTTTTCAGCATAAAATATTCATGGTGAAGAATGTATTCTCCATCGTTATCCTCCACAATCACCCAGAATGGTTCAACATATCCATGAATTCTGTCATCCCATGCAAAATCCGGAGTTATTGTCAGCTCAACTCTCAAAACTGTCCTAGTAATTGGCTGCACATGTGCTGCAAGGTTCAGTTTAGGAAACTGATGGATAAATTTATGAAGCGTCCTTCCCATCTTTGGTGCACGAATGAGTTCACCTATCTCTTGTGAAGATAAATCGTAATACCTTTCCCAAGCCAGATCTTTCTTCTCCAACTTCGTTAATAAATCACTTGGAATTCCATTGAACTGACGAAGAGGAGTTTGGACACTCCACATCCTCTTGGTCACCATTTTGCATAAGTTCAAAGCCTTCTCAGCCAATTGTGCCCAGCCACGTTTCAAAACAATCTCAAAGAGAGCCCGTAAAAGGCGTCCAGCACTCTGGAAAGGGAAGGGGGGTATATAAGAATCAGCAACAAGACTAAGACATACATTTCCAAATTTAATCAATCAACAAAGGGAATGAATGAAGCCTAACCTGAGTTATAAAGACCATATCAGATGTCAGTGAGAGTCCTTCAAGCTTTAATTGTGAAATGTAAGCTTGCAGTAAAACATTGATCTTGGCACTTGGCTCTTCAAGACTTTCCTTGATAGGAATGGGTACTCGGTCCAAAAGTTTTGCTAGCTCCATCTTCTCATCCTGCCTTACTGTTACATACTTAAATTCTTCACTCAATGAGAACAAACGGCAAAGCTCTATGTCCCCCATTGTAGGCTTCAAATGCTCATTATATGTGGATATGGTTCCATGTGTTATGTAGTAGTAGCTAGCAATACGGCCCAAGTCAGTGACCTGAAAATATCCACTCTTCCTATCATACTTCACCAAATTATTCCTATCCAAGATGGTTGCAGCAGTATGGATCTGCAAGATTTCAACAAGATAGATCAATCAATATCCGCCAAAATAAAAAAAGGCATTATGAACAGGCTATATACAACACAAAACTTCAACAATGAATATCTGTTGGATATAAAGAGAAGGACTTAGTTAAGATAGCTAGATTAATGAGTTAGTTCTTTGGTGACAGGAAGAAGAATAGAAGAGACTAATATTTGGACTCGTTGTAAATTGAGCATTGGCTCATTGGCTCAGTACGAAGGGAAAACTCGGGGAGAGTTTAATCTCCTATTCATTGCTCCTTTCATCCTCTATAAAAACCATTTTTTTTTCTTTATCATTTCAATTCTTGATTCCTAACATATCATTTGAAATTCATTCAGAAAATATTAGAAGTAGAAAAAACTAAACTACTTAAGAGGCCAAGAACCTATTGCAAACTAGAATGAGAATTTTTCACAACCGATGTCAATTTGGTCCCTTATCATGCAGCTCTACAATAATAATGACAATAATAAGCAAAAACATAACTGAAGCACAACAGATAAAGATCACTAAAAAACTAAAAAAGAAACAGGAGAGAAATAAACCTAATAAATAAAACAATCACATCAACCTCAGTTCAGATAATTATACTATATAGTGAGAAATTAGAAGAGTGTTGAGATGCGTACCAAATCAGCCCTCCTCTCCTCCAATGTTATATCCCTTGTTAGGACGTCGGGTGCTATACCATATAATGAAGGATTCCTCAGCATACGGACATACAAGTAAGTATATCCAATCCAATTACAAGCTTCCCTAGCATTCTGTACAGTACCAAGAACAATCTCTGCATTCAACTGATCAGCCAGCTTGGACACAAACTGACTTTCAATAGGAAGTTGTTGGTTCATAAGAGAGAGGTAATACTGCAACTCACTATGACCAGTAACAATTATTCCCTCACCATATGAATCATACTGCGGCCTTCCCGCACGACCCAGCATCTGCATCACATCAAGAGGACTTAATTCAGTCCAGGCCCCCTTTTCAGGATTATAAATCTGTGTCCCTTTAATAATCACTGTATGGGCCGGTAGATTAACACCCCACGCAAGGGTCGCAGTTGATACCAACACTTGAACATGTCCATCAGCAAAAAGATCTTCAACAAGCTGGCGATCTGTCCTGGTCATACCGGCATGATGAATTGCAAAACCATATGGCAGAAGATCTTTAAGATCATTGCTCTTCACAAGATCAGTATGAGTTTGAAGAATCTCACGGCTTGCACTATCTTCTTTAAGGAACCTACCAAGAGTGTCCTTTCCCAGTGCAGTATCTCTGATGGCTCTAGCAGTTTTGGCAGTTTCTTTCCTAGAGTGTACAAATATAAGAACCTGATGTTTCCCAGCCACAGCCATAACTTTCTCATAACAGATATCATTCATCAACTGGAACCTCTGAAGTGGCTTCTTCACTGTGATTCCAACATACTGTTGAGAAAGTGGAACAGGTCTGTAACTATTATCAAAATAAAACAAACCTTTCTTAAGATCAACACGCAAGAACAGTGCAACATCTTCATAATTAGGGAGAGTAGCAGAGAGTCCCACCAAACGAATATAGTCCTTTGTGGTTTCAATTTGCCTTACTGTTCTAGCAACGATACTTTCAAGAACAGGTCCTCTGTTATCATGAAGTAGATGAATTTCATCAATGATCAGAAGCTTTACAAGCTGTGTGTAAGTTCTGTCTCCCGACTTTCGGGTGATAATATCCCACTTCTCAGGAGTTGTCACTATAATCTGAGTCTCTTCTATCTGTTGCCGGGTCAGTGACTGGTCTCCACTGAGCTCCCTGACTTTAACATCATATTCCTGCAATCTATTGGACAAATTCCCAACTACCTCAGCCACAAGAGCTTTCATAGGTGCAACATAAACAATTTTATAAGCACTATGGTCAATCGAGCCATCCTCAGGATTCCTATGCCGTGCAATTTGTTGAAGTATAGTGAGAACTGCAACATTAGTTTTTCCAGCCCCAGTTGGGGCACAGAGCAGAAGATTATCGGGCTTGAAAAGTGCAGTCTCATATACCTTGCTCTGCACCCTATTCAACTGTGTCATTCCTTTAAAAGCCGGTTGTGCCCAGTCAGGCATAGATGATATTTTCACAAGCTTCTCATTTGGATCAAGCGCTTTAGCTTTCAAGGCAGGCACGTGTATCTCTTCATATCCCTTACTGAGATGCCTGTAAGACCCATCAGGAAGGTCACACTTCTTCTTAGCCATGAAAAAACCACCTTGAGCAAAAGCAATGTTATCAAGATCAAGCATCTGCCGCTGACCCTTCAACCATCCACTCTCCCCATCTCTATCAGCAAGCCCCCTCCTGCCCCTGTCCCTCTCTTTATCCCCATCTCCACCAGTGTCATCCTTCAACCTCCTAGCCTCCTCCCTTATACTCTTCTCCAAGTTCTTCTGCCTCTCCTTCGCAGAAGCCCTCGTAGCGTGCAACTGCTCCAAAATCGTCTGCAACTCAGTTCCCTTCATCTCTTCCTCAATCCTCTCCCTCTCCTCCTGGTCCTGTGCCCTTGCCAACCGTGTACACCACACAATCTTCAACCTATTCCTAAGCAAAAACTTAATGAGGCTGAACTTATCAAACTCGAGGTGAAACAAAAGTTTGCTCTCCACCTCCCTATCATCCCCCTCAGCCAGAATCTTGAGCACCTCCTCCGCGAGCTTCTGGCACTGCTGCGGATCAATCTGCTGCTCAAAAGCCAGAGAGATTTTCCTCTGAAGCCAATACGCATTAATATCCTGCACATTCAAACTCATTCCTTCATTACCATCTTCCATATCCTCATCATCAATCCCACCACCCATTTGCATAGCCCCAGAACCATTCTGCTCCACCCCATCCTCCTCCTCTTCCTCCTCATCCTGCACAATATCCAAATCACTCTCCTCATCATCATCCTCATTCTCCTCAAACTCAACAGCAACACCAACATCATCATCAAGCCCCTCCTCACCATCCATAGCAGAATTCCCATTCGGAACGTCAGCAGCCTCCTGAAAATCAGTAATCAACTTCCCAATCGAAACAAGCTGGTCAAAAACATGGTTGGGTATGGGATTCAAAAGCTTCTCGATATCTTTCTTCTTGTCAGTGTTCTTAAGAGTATCATTTTTAAGCACAGCAAGGATCTCATCTGCTGCAGCACTGACAATGCTGAGGGGCTGGCCCCCGAGCTGGTTCTGGATGACACTGAGCATGGCCTCATAGGCTGCGCGCGTCTCCTTCGTCTTCGGCTGGTACACACCGTCGTCGGAGGCGGAGAGAACACTGTCATGCTGAATACGGCGCCGCTTCGACGGAACGGAGACGGCGGCATCGGCGGCGGCGTCACGCTCCTTCTTCTTCTTCTTGTTCTTCGCCTTTTCAAGCTTCTCATCGAGCTCCACCGGGCGGCCGCGGTAGGCGCGGTCGCCGAAGCTCTTAGGGTCAATCTTGCCCCAGAGAGACTCGGGCTCGCCGGTGGGCTCGTGCGTGTCGCGCGGCCTAGAGTCGGTGGTGAGAACCAGGCTCGAGTTAGCTCGGTACTCGTACTGCTTGAACCGCGCGTGCGCTTCCGCACCTCCACCTAGGTGCGCCATTTCCGAAACCCTAGAAAAACCTTCACGAGAAAAATGCAAAAGCGTGAAACCCTAAGAAGCGATTGAAGAAGAAAAGAGATTTGAAAAATTTTCAAGAGTGAAAGTGTACACTAATTTGAAGGTGCGAGAGAACACTGTCGCCAGTGTTGCCACTGGTAATGGTGGTAGTTTTGTGAATTGTGAAACGTGATTTTGAGAACGTGATTCTGAGAATTCAGATGCCCAAAGAAGAGAGGGAGAAAAACAGACCAAGGGTTTCCAAGTAAACATCCAGTATGTTGTTGTAATGAAAAATTAAGGCGGTGGTGTTAATGGACCTGGCCCGTCTGTTTAGGAGTACTTCTTCATGTACCTCCATAGTATTTTCCTACATCTCCGTATTTTTCGTAATTCCAACAATGACTCTGACAAAAAGACAGAAATGTCCCTAATAAAAATTACACACCTATTCGTTGTTGTCCACCACTGTCCAATACAACAACTCAACCATACAAAAACAATACAAATCTTACATTTGCTTCAAAATCTTACATTTCTTCACTCCTTCAACCAACATTCGTGAAGAAAAACTTTATTACCACAAGAAAAAGGTGCAGGGGAAGTGAAAGGTAGGATTTGGTTAAAAATTTAATTTTAAGGATAAAATAGTCTTTTTCACGTTTAGTACGTAGGTAGGTATCGGAAGAAGCACTCTCCGTTTAGACGGGCTTGATTTGGTCTGTCAGCCCACTTTCACGAAATTTTGAAGAAGATAATTGCAAAAAAATATGGGGAAATTACTTCCAGCACTCCCAGGACCTCCACGATCGGGTGAAATGATAGAATGGTTCCGTCCAATTCCCCCTTCACGCTCCACCACTATTGTCACCGCTAAGGTACTTAAAATAAAAATTTTGAGTAAGATTGGAGAGGATTTATAAGATCGTAAACCGTAAAATAGTAATATGAATAGTAAATTTTATTTTTTTAAATATATAAATATATATATAATAATATTTTTTTGTAAAAAATAAATAAATAAGAGAAATTAAAAAAAGTATTTGAGAGATGATTTAACTTTGATACAAAACTATTTAAGTTTATATAGTCACATTTTTTCTATTGTACTTAATCTATTACATTAAAAGTAATTAAGTAATTAAAAGATTAATTGATGTGTTGGATATATTATGAAGGAGTAATAATAATGTAAAATCTATATAAAAACATCTAGTGCTCAAATGAGATTCAAATTAAAGTCATCAACCCTATAAACACAAACTAAATATACACACATAATTAATCAATTCATTTATTAGTACTTCATCAAACTTAAGTCTATAAAATCAACTACTTTGACAATACTTAATAAAACTTAAGTTCATATAACATAAATCACTCACTTTAAAATGAAAATTAAAAAAATCTTCATTAGTTTTATCTCCTTCATAAAGCACATCAATAAAAACATTCTCCTTCTCTAAGTTGGGATGACAAGAACATCATCATCTTCCACACCACCTTGGACTTGACCTTCAACCAAGTATTCATCATCTCCATTTGAATTAAGAGTATCATTTAAATCTATATTGCCCAAGTGTGTGAGTTGTGGAGTGTGATTTTTTTTTCTGGCTAATAAGGAGAAGTCCAAGAAAATCTTGTTAGTGTATGCTCAAATGACTTTGGATATGTGAGTGTGACTGAGGTTTTAGAAGTAAGAGATGCTTAAAATGCCTTAATTAAATTAATTTAGTTTTATTTTAATTAAAATTAAAATGGAATCCAATCAAGAAAAAAGAGCGAACAGAGATTCTTCATTTATCTTAATTAAATTAATTTAGTTTTATTTTAATTAGATTTGAAATAAAACCCAAAAATAAGAAGGACGAGTAAACTCCAAAGACTCTTCATTTGCCTTAATTAAATTAATTTAGTTTTATTTTAATTGAATTTCATTTGAGATGAGACTCTTTATTTGAAGAGGATGGGGTTGGAATGAGGAGTAAAGGTGAAGATGTTCTTTTTTTTTGTTTAAATTTTAATTACATTAATTTTGGGGTTGGAATGAGGAGTGAAGGTGAAGAGACTTTTTATTTTTTGTTTAAATTTATTTGCATTGCATTAATTTTAATTGGATGGTGTTAGGTGACAACACAATATCACAATGTTTAATTGCATTAATTTTGAATAAAATTAGACTTAACAAGGTTAACCGTTTGATACACAAAAAAATCCCTATTACATATTTTTTTTTATTTTTTTCATCGATCCATACGATTTTGCTATACAACGATCCTGTGTGGAATTTACGATTTCACGTGTAAACTCTCGATTTTAACTACTACCATGATCACCGCTGCTACAACATTATTGCTGCAACAAAAAAGGAAGAGAAGGAAAACATTCTAGTAAGAAAGAAGAGAAAAAAAATCTTATTATAAAAGGCTATAGAACACATAAAGCATGTTTATTCTGAAGATATTATATATATTTTAGAAAGTATGCTTTGAAAATTTTGTTCCAAAATATATTTTATATATTTTCAAAAATTTTAGTCTAGAAATCTTTCTGAAAAAGATATTTTAGAATAAATTTCATGAACTTCAGAAAATATATTCGGAAAAAAAAAAGTAATTGAGAAATTACTTTGAATAAAGATAAAAAAATTATTTTGAAAATTATAGGGTGCAAGTTGAAATTGAGGGGTGCAAAAGCAATTCTGAAAATATTTTCACTAATAATTAGATCATGGTCTCATAATTGTTTTTTTACAAGAAGAATTGCAATTTATAAGGAATAATATAAAACATTAACAATTAAGTTTGATTAAACCTAAATGACTTGTTACATGGTGTTATTATCTTGTGGGAACACAATAGAGCAAGAGAAACAATAACAACATTAATAAAAAAAGACAAAAAAGAGTATTTTCCTTTTACAAAAAAACTCTTACATCATTACTTACCAAATTGTAAATACAAATAGAAGTATAATTTATCAGTTATGTTTAAACCAATTTCTTTATGATGTCTTTTCCCTTTATTTATTATTTCAAAAGTGTATATATTCCTTAACTCCATTGTTATTATTATTGGTTAATGTCTTTTCAAGACCCACTAAAATGACAAGGTACACAACTTAATAATTCCTTTTTATTTCTTATGTGTTGTGCTTGGTTTATCATTTGTACTCTCTCTATCTCTAGAAACACATTTTCACTTACTTGAAAGACTCTAACATGAATCTAACTATGAAGCAACTCTCTTGCAATCCTTGTTGTCTCGTTGTTTCTATTCTTACTTCTCATGCTCAATCTCTATTTTGCCTTCTCCTGCATATACGAAAGGACAGATCAATTAATTTACAGAAGATGAGTTAAAAGCTAATAAACCTAAGTGATATTCCAATATAAGGCAATATATAAATTTTTTAATAGGTAATAAAATTGTCAAAAATTATAATTCAAATAAATTAATTTTTAAAATAGCTTTTTTTATTTATTCATCTCATTATACATCATTACTATTATAATGCAAAATCGTAAATATTATATAAAGTATAGAGATCATTTCATCAAATATTACATTATAATTGCTTAATCAAACATTTTTCAATGAATTTTTTTTAATATTTTTAAATCATATCTTTATTTACCTATTATATTATGATTTCTTTGTGTTATATCAAAATTCTAATAGTTCATTTAATTTAATTTTGATTATATGCTTAATAATAAAGGATGGAATATAATTTTATAAATGTCAAGTCTCATAAGATAGAAGTGCTTGGTTTGGAAAAACAAACACGAATATAGTGTTGTTATAACTAAATTTGACTGAACAAACACAAGTTTACATGTTTTATCTGACCAAACAAACAAAAGTACCTTACTTGCATACTTCATATAATTAATTTTTGCTTGGACAAATGAAGCTGATACATAGTTTATACGTACACGAAATGTTTGTCTTTTTGTTTCTTTGGAGAGGATCTTGCATTGAAGTGCTTATATCAAAATCACTTGAAAAAAATATTTTAAGTTACTCCACACAAACAACTTTTCTAAAAAGGCAGAATGACAAGTCTTCCAAAGTTAACTAGTTATGTCAGTGTTAGCATTTGTTATGATAGCAAGTGCATCAGTCACAAATGTAACAAGTAATAAATATATTATTTCCAATAGACTTATGCAATATAGGACAATAAATACAATTATAACAAAAATTGACTACAAATAATTCCAAATTTTTTATTTTTATGCGAAAAATAAAGTTAAACAGAATTAAATTATTTTTTGTATTTTTATGAGTACTTGAAACGTGGAGAAGGAATCGAGAGAATATAGAATGTAGTTGTTAGGATTAAATTTCATCAAACCTTAAAATGTCATGCATAAAAACATTTACTTTCTTTCCAAACAATAATCAATGATAACTCACAATAATACCTAAACCCTAATTCCTTATGTGAACGAGCTTAAGCTTATCTATTAACTATCAATCTCTTGATCAATTATATAAATAAAACTTGCAATTACCACAAGAGTCTTAAGACAACAAAGGAATCATGCTTTATCCTAGATACAAGCTTTTATTTGGTATTTTAATTCAGTTCTTGATTACAGAAGATATTTCCCAATAATCCAATAATAAAAGATCAAGTTAAGAATCAACGCGATAGATAATAACCTCAAAATTAAGATACTGATATATTGAAAGGAAAAACATAAATATGAAATTTAGAATGATTAAATGAGAATTTACATATGGTATGTTCGAATTTTCTTCCAACTTCTTAAAATCTCACAGTTAAGACAAATATTGACACACAGAACCTCGTGTTAAGTGGGTACAAATATATTCCTATTATACATACAAAAAATAATTAATTAATAATTAAATTACGATTTAGGCTTCACAAAAAAGAAAATCATCTTCTGAGGTTAGAAGTTTTGACCTTATATATTTTGGGAATGAAAAATCTCAACTCCATTTCTATAAATTATAGAGACAAAGTTATTATACAGAGTTCCTAAAATTTAGAATTTGATAACGAGCTCATGTTAAACTTTGGATTTTTTTTCGAATTCCGTTATATGTTTGTTAAATAGTTTAATTTTAAATTATTATTATGTAAACGGTCACATCTAATCCCAACAAGATGAGAAGAATGAACAATGAAGGAAAATGGATATACATAGAGAGAAAAAGAACCCTCCAAACCTTAGTTGTCATCTTAAGGCTACTTTTTTTCTAACTCCCAAACTGAGTAGAGAGTACTGCTAGTGCCTAACCCTAATGTAGAGAATCCTTTAAAGAGATTTTGATTTGTGACGCTGAGCCTGACCCAGCTTCAGTGGCGCCAGGCGCAACTAGATTTTTAGGGTTTAGGGTTCGCGAGACACATTTTCAATATTTTGCTCTTGGGTTTGGTTGGCGTCCGACCCAGCTTCAGTGGCGTTGGGCGCAATTGGTATGTGTCAATTGTTATCTTTTATGTCTCTCTTTAAGGGCTTCAATCCTGCTCTTCTTGGCCTAATTATCTCCTGTTCAATTATTTGATAAGATTACTACAATTTAGAATAAAATTTGATTAAAAGCTCAAGTAACCAATTATTTATAACAAGAAACAAATTATTTATAAAAAAAAAGATAAAAACATGAGATTTAACATGTTCCAAACTTATAAAGAATTGATTTCATTATGAAAATAAGCCCAAAAATATCATAAAAATAAATGTTATCAGTTAGGCTTGATGTTTTACTTAAAGTTGAAAAGAAGTTATCTTAGGTTTGATAAGTCATGTCATGAATCAAAGGAGTTGCGTAAGGAAGTAACACACATTTAATGTGTTGGATTGGAGATTCGATGAAGCAATCCTATGAAGCTTTGGAAGATTTGATGAAGATTTGTTTTGGAGCTTTGGAGCTTTGGTTGGGATAGAGTAGAGTGTCTTAAGTTGTTGTTTGCATTTGTTTAATGTTATTCTATCATTTGCATGCAAGGAACTCGAATTTACTCAAGTGAAAAATCACTTTTGAAACTTGTTTTGTGAAAAAGTTTATTGCAGAACAAGAATAACCAATTGTTTATGAAAAACAATTGATTATTTTTGTGCTGAAGTAAAATCAACCGATTGTTTTTGAAAAATAACTGATTGATTTTACTTAATAGTGCAGGTTTCACTATAAAACCATGCAGGCTACAAGTTTTCGCGTGCGAATTGCACTTTTATGAGTTTGAAAAACATTTATAACATTCACTTGAGAGTTCTTTGGAGAGAAACCTTTAATTTGAGAGGTTGTTCAAGATTGGATCAAGATCATCATTTATTCTCATTCTTGGCTAGATTTTTGCTAGCATTTGATTGAGGAGAGAATTATACAGCTTGTTCTCACTACAAATAAGTCTTTCTTGTTGTTTTGAGATTGGTTTTGCTATTGTTTGGTGCTCTTAATTGGTTATAATTTGAATTTCATTGATTCTAGTGTTGCTTTATACTTTAATAGGGCATTTAAGTATATTTGGTGTTGTAATTCATTGTAATTTCATTTTAGGTCTAAGTTTGCATTGTACATTGTAGTAGGATTTTGCAGTTTGCAGTAGGATTCTACATCTTATGTGGTAGGATTCTGCATAAGGGTTAGATCAATCTTGTAGGGTTCAAGATTGAGTCTTTGTTGTGTAATTGATTGTAAAATTTGTGTTTTTAGTGAAATCTTTGCAAGATTTTACAAAGGATTGGATGTACCTCTTGAGGAAGAGTGAACCGGTATAAAATTTCTTGTGTACTCTCTTTTATCTTGTTGCCTTTTGATCCACGTGACTATTTCACATCAAATTCATTTTTCTGTTATAAATAGCTAGCTAAAATTGAAAAATAGCCGATTCTAAAATTAAATTAACAAACACTCAATTGAAATATCCACCAAAATTTTCAACACAAAATCTCAATCACTTGCCAACATTATTCAATTAGTTTGATAGACAAACTAGTGAATGTAAAATTTTCAGATTATCACTAGAAGAAAAACAATTGATTGAGTAACAAAGTTAATCGATTGAAATTTTTTGAATAAAATATATGCAAAAGAATCAAGCAAATCCAATTAATATCAGTGTATGCAGTGCAAGATACTAAAGAAACTAGTATAATTAAAGATGATTATGCAGTGAAAAATAATGTGTAGTAAGCTAATCACACCAAGCTTAAACCATATGAAAACAGAATAATAATGAGTGCAGTACTAAAAAATCAATTGGTTTATTTTAAAGTTAGTTGGTTTATTTTTATGCAGGTGCAATGATAATGCAACAGAATCAAATGTGAATCAAGATAGAGGGAGAGAAAGATCAAACACACAGGATTTATATTGGTTCATCCTTCCTTGCCAACAAGCAAACAAAGTTGACTAACCACACTCAATTGTAAGCCCTATACAATCAAGAATCCTTCTTGCACCTTGCAAGAAACTTACAAAACCATATAGTACCCTGCTACACACATGTAGAACCACACTACACCACAACAGATCATGACTATAGAGTTATATTATTCTATAGCAGTTCGAAAACAACAAATTGAATGTAAATTTTACACAAAATCATCATTGCAACAATTTTGAGACAACAATAGGCTCAATAACTGGTTGTAGAACACTTTCTAGAATCTGAAACTGATGTAAACCAGTGCAGAAATGTCATAGACCAGCAGAGACACACCAAGAACCTTATCTTAAGGCTTTCTTAATTAAAGATTCACTTTTCTCTCTTGAAAATGATTCTTACTTTAGTCTTGAATTGTAAAATTGTTGTAATTCTCAGTTCTCTCCCTTCTGTATTCTTTGTTTTCAAAATGTTATGTAAAACATATTTTAAAAAAGATTTAAAACAAATTTAAAAAGTAGTTTTTCATTAAAACTGTTAGTTGTGGGAAATTAATCGATTAAAAATCTTGTTAAATCGATTGATTTTACTTAGTAGAATTTTTACTTATTTTTCTTTTTCAAAATAGTTTCAAATTAACTTCTTAAATTTCTTGGATCAACCACTGATTTATGAACCTTGCATGTGATCTAATCAACACACACACACACACACACACACTAAAAGCTAAGACAAAGTCTTCAAATCATCTTGAACTTGAGTTGTCTTTGGGTCTTTGACTTTACTTTGACTTTTCTTAACAACTCTTGACTTCTCTTGACTTTATCAAATACAAAATTTGTAACATTTCTAACATATCATGCCAAAACAAAACTCAAATAAAGAGCACTCCTTTAAGTCAAGAGAGTAGTGTGTTGCATGTAAAATAAGGTTTAGATCGAGTTCAAGAGGGGGGGTGAATTGAACTTTGAAAACTTTTCGCAAATCTGATTTATTCTTCAAGTAGAGAATGAAAATTCTTTATTCAATCGATTGACTATGTAATTCTGAACTGTCAGGTAAACAATCGATTGTGCACAGTGGAATATATCAGAGTTAAACCCAGAATTCACTTAAACCCAGAAAACAGTTTGTAGTGTGAAGATGTTTTAACTCAGATTTAAGATGTTTAAACACACTCCAGTAGATTAAACACAATCCAGAATCACAGTTTATTATGCAAACAGATCTTCAGAGTATGAATAACAGTATGAACATATTTTAATCCAGTTAATTTTAAAGATGACAGCAGTGAATAAAAGCAATCAAGAAGAGTAGGGAGAAAAGCAAGAACACAAAATTTTTATCCTGGTTCACCCTTCCTCAAGGGCTACGTCCAGTCCTTTGCAAACTAGCAAAGATTTCCACTAAAATAGATCACAAGATTAGTTTACAACCCTTGCTCCCAGCAAGTTACAAACTGCCCCCAGCAGTAAACCCACACCTCATTGAACCCCTCAGCTTGTGTGTAACCAGTGCAGAAACCCACTTCACCACAACACTTGCAGTCCGCAAGCAACACTGCTCCTAGCAGCACTCACCCTCTACTGAACCCTTCAGCAGATGCGAGACCAGTGCTGAACCCACTGCACCAACTCAATTACAAACCCAGTAATTGAAAACAACAAACAGATTGCAAATCAACAAGATCAGAAAGGATTACAGAATGCTTCTACACAAAACAGAAGATCAGGTGTAGAAGACTTAGCTTTGGTCCATAACCAAAGTAGCAAGAACCTCACTTCAAGGATGCTTCAAAGATTCACGTTCTTGGAGGTTTCTTGATTTGAAAGGCTTTGCAAAAATGATGATCGCACAAAAAGGGGTAATATCTCTCTTAGGAAATCTCAAGGAATGCTTTTCGAAAGTCTTTGTTTTGATTGATCTGAAAGTGATGATTCTCATTCCTTTAAATACCCAAAATCAGTTTTAAAAACTGCTTAGTTGTCAAAATTCAATTAATTGAACAAACCATTCAATCGATTGAATTAGACCGTTAGTTTGACCCAGTCAAAGTTTTCAGTTGTAACAACCATAACTGTATTTCAGTTGTAGCAGAAATAACTGTCACATTCAATCGATTGTTTTGGAAATTCAATCGATTGAAAACCTTTTTCCAGCAAAAACATTGTGGGTTATTTTTATTAAAAACAGTTTTAATAAAAATCTTTGTGAATCTTTTTTAGCACCTCAGAAGTGATGATCCATGCCACTCATGATTAAGGACTAAGCCAATCACTAACACACAAACCCAACTAAGGACCAAGACCTAATCACCCAACTATCTTCATGTTGGGATAAAGTCTTTACTTGAATAATTCTGGTCTAGGTTGGTTCCAACAGATTCTTCGTGAGGCAGTCTTCATCAGCTTCACATGCTAAGCCTTGGTGCTCACAATATTGACTTCATCAAATCACATGCTTAGCCTTGGTGCTAACAATCTCGCCCAATTTGATGAAGGCAATCTGTTGTGTGTTGAGTTTAATAAATTGAACCTGAAGTACCTGTCTATTTACTCAAGCAGTTTATTAGCATCATGAAGTCCAATAGGTTCAGAGTAAAAAATATCAAATCAACTGGTTTAGTTAAAGCACAGTTAATTGAATTTCTTCCAGAATCCAGACTCAGTTTATTCAGATCAAGTTGTTTTACTCCCCCATACTTTGATGTCCCTTAAAAGCATATAAAGAGATTAAAAACATAAGGCAATCATTTCATTAATATATCATCATAGCAAATTGCCGATTACATCAAGGACATAGGTCATGATTAAGAAAACATCAACAAACTGAAAAATAACCGAGCTGCAAGTGCTGGCACATACCCAACAGATATTCAATCAACCCAAGCTTAGTACTAGACTAAGCAGATCTGAACTTAAGCAAACCAACTGAAAGACAAACAGAAACAGACTAAAACAGATGACACACAATAAACTGTAAATCACACAGGGCACTAAACACACACACAATTAATTGTCCTCCATTGAGTTCATTAAATGGAGGGGAACAATCATCAACCAAGCAGTGTGTACTCTAATCTTCTAGCCCATAAAACATCTGCCCCAGCTTTCCTTGAATGTCATCCACTCGCTCTTCCAGGTTCTGAAAATGAGTCTCGCAATACTCATGATGAGACTTCTAATTGGACTCGATGCTGTTCAGTTGATTGGTCATCAATTGCTCAAACCTGGAGAAAGACTGTTCTCCAGTCCCCATGTCTCCTCCAGTAAACTGCTCAGCAGCAGTACTTGTTCCAGCACCTTCAGTCTCATCTTCTTCAGCAGTGGCCTTGCAAATCCATTGATTTCCATTAACCTTCTTCCGCCCTATTTTGTTCAATGTGGCCACGGTGATCTCACTTTGAGCTTTAACTTCTTCACTCAGCTCATTCTTCACATCAATATCATAGTCCTCAATGAAGCTAGAGATCAATATTGCATAGGGGATTTTAAATTCAGGCTTTTTCCTAATGCGGACCAGTTGCTCCTTAATGACACTCACCCGGTTTACCTTTATCTTATTGACCAAGCAGTACATCAGAATCAGATCATCTTCAGTAAGTACTGCGTGGTTGATTCCCCTAGGTGTAAGTATCCATATCACAATATAGGACAACAGTCTTGGAATAATGGAAAGTCCTCCCACTGAGTAGCTCCTCATTGTACTGTTTGGGTTCCTTAGACAAGATTTGAAGAACTGGACCTTGTCAAAGCCACCCAAATCTGCCACATTAGCCCTGTTAACTATTGTTCCAGCATCTCGTAGGCCAGCCACCGAAAGCCAAACTTCATCTGTGATAGCCATGTCCACCCCTTTCACTTGTGAATAGATCACACCATCATCAATCCACAAGTTTGTGAGAAACACCTTCACCAAGTCTGGATAGATGTTCCCGGACAGTTTGACAAAGCGTTCAAGCTTTTGAAACTTGAGGATATCCACAACTTGATTCAGATTTTCGTTTCTAAGGAACTCCATCCTTAAAAACTTCGGGTTGACAAAGGTCTTGTGGCTGAACTCTCTGTGGTATTCGTTGATGCTTTCCATGTTATCCCCGAACCATCGAATGAGGAATCCAGTCTCATTGTTGTCGTCTGAATCATGTTGTTCAACAGGTTGTGCTATGGCTTTCTTAGTTCTTTTTCTGGATGCTGAGGAGGAAGCCATTGTTTGAGTGAAAACAAGGGCAAAATGCTCAATGGGGCGTGAGATTTTGTGTTCACACAAGAGTAGTGTAGTGTGTGCAAGTGAATGCAAGACCTATTCAGATTTAAAGAATTTCTAATGCACAAACAAACAAAACACTGAACACTGCAGAACATAACAAATGCATGCACTGATTCTATTGCAGAGTAACATACTGACTGTACTTATCTTCAGAGAATATTCTGAACTGCTTTTTGACCAGTTGACTACGAACAGATCTGTGACACGTGGCACTGTGAAGATTCTTCTCTTTAGGCCTGCTAGTCCTACATGTAGCTGAGTCACATGTTGCTGAACATTGACCAGCTGTTTCCCTTGACCAGAAACAACTCACTATTTTGTTCTCTAGCAGCAATGATTCTCATACAGTGCTGATTCTATTGACTGTAGTGGATTAAATCAGAATTGATTCTTGATCCTTTTCATGTACTTGTTCTTCACTGCGAGGCATCTCCACTGTTCAGATGTCATTGTCTTCCCAAGAAGCATCTCTGATGGTGTAGTGATACACAGATTTTGTCTGCACATAAAAAGCTACAGCAGTTTCCACTCAATTTATTGATTCACAATCAATTGAAACACAATCTAGTCAGTAATCCACTTCTAGAATTAATTCACATTTTTGAAATCAATAATGCCCAACTCATTTTTGAGAAAATTAAATTTGTCTTTACTCAAGGGCTTTGTGAATAAATCTGCAAGTTGATTCTCAGAATCAACAAATTAAATTTTGCAATCACCATTCATAATGTGATCCCTTATAAAGTGGTGGCGAATTTCAATATGTTTGGTTCTAGAATGTTGAACTGGATTTTTGGTCAAGTTAATTGCACTTGTGTTATCACACAACAGTGGAATTTTAGAAAGATTAAGTCCAAAATCACTTAGTTGATATTTTAACCAGATGGTTTGAGCACAACAGCTTCCAGCAACTATGTATTCTGCTTCAGCTGTAGACAATGCAACACAGGATTGCTTCTTGCTGTGCCAGGATATCAAACTGGATCCTAGCAGGTGACATGTTCCACTAGTGCTTTTCCTATCCACTTTGCAACCTGCAAAATCAGAATCAGAATATCCAACAAGATTAAAGTTACCTCACTTGGATACCATAAACCAACTTCAATGGTTCCCTTGAGATACTTTAAAATTCTTTTGGCTGCCACATAGTGTGATTCCTTTGGTTTAGCTTGAAATCTGGCGCATAAGCACA
>Ga0209700_102559_pt1 | contig 36450 bp, 14 predicted proteins | sample SiratroredBW_FD_187528 | JGI IMG/M metagenome (GOLD analysis project Ga0209700, IMG submission 187528) | Root nodule microbial communities of legume samples collected from California, USA - Siratro red BW (SPAdes) (version 2) | ecosystem: Host-associated > Plants > Roots > Nodule | place: USA...
ATATATATATATATATATATATATAATTTATTAAATTTATTGTCGGTTTACGATCTTACAATTTATAATTGTGTGAACTCGATTTTAACTACTTTGTTTATACGATTAAATGTTTTCTATGTTAATTTTCTTTTAAAAAAAATTCTATAATATCCAAATAACAAGTCTATGTCATTACTTAATTAATATTTAAGAAATATTTTTCATTCAAATGACACTATAAGAATTAAACAAATTTAACAATGGATAATTATTGAAGGATATATATATATATATATATTATTGGCAATGACAAATTTTTGACAAACTTGTGAATTGTATAAATATTTTGGTTGCCCATCATTAATATATGTCATTAGATTAAATGTTAAGACGAAAAGTTCATGATGTGGGTTTAGAGGATTTTTTCATTATAATTAAAGTTGTACATTCATTTTTTTATTTTTGTTAAAGTTCATGTTAAACATAGAGTCATCACGAGAAATTTATCAAAAAGAAAAAGAAAAAATAAATAAAACAAGACCATGAGGGGGGTTAAACCAAACTCATGGAAAGAAAGAAAGAAAGCAAACCATCAAACTAGTTCATAAGGGTCATATGAAAGAAAAATGAACAAGAGTAAGGGAAACCAACAAAAGCGTCAAATGTTCAATAATAAAAAAAATAAACAAAACTAAAACTAAGATGTACAAATCCCTCCATCATTTCTTTCTTTGTAGTGTCCACTATAACAGGTTTTGTAGTAACCTTGGAAGTACCTTTCCTCGGTCTCCCAGGTTTTTAAGAAGTCTAAACACACTCTTCCAACTCATCTGAATCACTAGGGATTCCTTTCTCCACCCGATCAGCCCAATACTCAGAAATCAATTTACAATCTTCCTCAAACTTGGAAGAAAGAGCCTCAGTAACCTGCACTCCTGCAGGATCTAACTGCAATCCTGCCGGTATGAACCAAGAACAGTTAAATGCAAACCAGAAGGACTAAAACAAACCCCTAGACTTCCAAACAAACAACCATCATGACATCAAGCTTAACCCCAATAGAATCATGAGAAGTTATTTTCGTTATTTTTAGAATCGTTATAGAAGAATTTTTAGGTGATCTACTAGGCTTGCAGGGTGATTAGACTAGATTATCTTGACCGTATGAGTTTGAGTTAGAAGTCTCCTAAAAAATCTGCCCACCTCTTAGAAACCAAACTTTGCATACCAGCACCCTGCAAGTTTCTTCAAAAGCAAACATTTAGAACTATTATTATCTATCATTAGAAAGGCTACAATGTGAGCAATCGGGGGGCATTAAAATCCACAACATTCACATTTTCATGCTTATCATGAGACAAATTTTCATCTGAAATAGGGAATTGAAAAAGAATTTGAAAGAGTCAAATTAGACAAGTGAGCCAAATCACCCTTAGGAGAAACATGTTGTATCTGCTCAACATTCTAAACTGGAGGCCTGTTAAGAATCATCAACAAGACTTAACATCCCTTATAAGCTATATTCTTGATCAGTACCATTATTAGGAGCAAAAACATCACCTCTTAAAAGAAATAGTTTAGAGTCAATATCAACAACAACATTAATCACCTCGATATGTAGTTTCACATTTTTCTCCCTTATCCCTAAGTTGGACTTATGAACATAACACTGTTTATACTTGTTGATCAGACCTATCACTTTGAGGGTAGGGCCTACAAGTAGATAAGGTATGACCAATAATTTTACACAAAAAGCAAAAAAGTATAAGGCTTTCATGCTCTATGTTAGCCACAAGGGAAAAGTCTAGATGCTCTATCAAAAATTGTAGTGGTAGAGAAGAAAGCAGATCCACGCAAACAAGCACCTAAGCATAGAAGTCAAGGGTTTTCTTCACAGTACAATCATCTAATGCAAGACGGGTTCCAATCCCTCTTGCTATAGAGAAAATAGCATGGGGTTGTCAATACTCCAAAGGGAAGTCATGAATTCTGACCCAATACTTTGTTGTTGAAGTCTCATAGTTGTTAGCATGAAGTCTTTAGTCTACGCAAAGACCTGCGAAAATTCTAGAGAGAGATTCCAAGATCTAACTACCAATACATGTTTCATGTCTTCCAAAGAGATGAACAAAAACTCATAAAATCCCGTATTAAGAGGAATCACCTTCTAAGAACCAAGGGAGATTTCCAAGCAAGGCTCATCATCTTACACACGTCCAGGTGCGTTGGAGACTTGTCTCCTTTGGCAAGCACGATCTTACTATGATAATGATTTTTACACTCTTCAAGTCCTTCTAGATATGCTTCTTTTAGGATCTGCACATAGACAATATCTCATTTGAGGCAAGGAGAGGACAATTGCGACAGAGGGATATCGTAAACGTTATTCAAAGCTTGAAAAAATGTCTTCTTCTGCACAGCAATTGCGAAAGAATTTTTCCCAATATTGAGTTGGGCAACTTGTTGGAAATTATAAAGGTGGAAATGATAGCTTGAAGTAGTAGTCTTCCACTTTCTCTTGCATTTCGAATACATTTCTCAACTCAGGCAACGACTTTCAGCAAGTGAATAGGTGAATAAGTGTTTGACCTGTCAGTTCCAACCCTTTGAATCACTATTTTGTATAGTTAAGCAATTTGATGCTCAAACTCTTAACAACATCAATATAGCCAAGAGTGGTAGAATCCACAAATCCCACAACAATAGGAGCATCATCAGTAATAAGATCGTTAGTGGCAAGACCTCCAACAACAATAAAATAATTAGGAAGAGGAAAATGTAGATTAACCACTATCCTTATTCATTATGTAAATTATTAGATTTCATATGTAAAAATTTAATGACATTTACAGTTTTCTTAAGTTTTTATTTTGGGTCGTGATACACACTTATTTTATTTTTAATTTCATTAATAATATGTATTTTATTTATATATTTCATATGAAATTGATAAGTTTGATATGAAATTTTTGGTTTGATACGAAATTGTTAATTTGATATGAAATTGTTGAAAATTTCTGAAATTGTTATATATAGGTTAAATTATTTGATTTGTGCATGGAAAAGGCAACAAGCATGTTGCTAATGTTGAAAATTATGGTATTACCCACGAATTAATCATGAAAAAAATTGAACTTAATAACATAAAATTATCAATGAATATGCAAAGCCAACACAATTGATCACTAATCAAAATATTTACCTATTACACAGTATGTGATTATCAACAACCACAATCTTACTTCTTGTTGGTTAGTTGTGTTAATTGCACTTATTAGTGACAACATATTTATAGATAATTAAGTACTAGCGCCCACATTCATTAATTACCTCATATTGGTACATTGTGTTGGATGCACTTACTAAAAAATTAATCAATAATTAATAAAAATTATGTTGTCATCACTAATTACTACCAACACTACAATAATATCAACCAATATATTACCATTGAAAAAATAACATTATTAACAAATTTTCTACCTTATAAATAGATTTTATGTCAATTGTTAGTATTTTTTTAGTCTGACTAATAAGATGTATGTGTGATAAACTAAAAGATTATTTAAATTTTGTTTTCCTATTATTATTTCTATCATCATTCATTACAATATTTTTTTCCAAAAAACATACGCACTGAATTTATAATTAAAATTTGAAAAAAAAAAGCATTACTATATTTATGTGTTAAATTAATAGCAACCTAATAATTAAATTGAAATTTGAAATATTAAGATGTTCTTATTCTCTAAGTATGAAATTCTTAGATTTTGATTTCTTTATATGGATAAAAGTTTAGTTACAATTGCTCTGAAATAAAAAATATATTTTTGGTTTCTATGACATAACACATAATAGGAGAATCTCATAAAAACTTGATAATCTAATAACATATTTTAACTGCTCCAACAAATATTGATTTGATTCAACAATGAAACTTATCAAAGCATCAAGTAAAGAAAAGTCATTAAATATACTATATACATGTATTTATTGAATAACTAAAAATATGAAAGTGTATTCATATACTATTGTTTTGTTTAAATATTTTATATAAATTAAGATAGAAGTTAAGAGCAGTCTATAACATCATTCTTCATCTCAAATTTTAAGTATGTCAACCATTTATCTCTTAATACACCAAGAGATTGTATTCATTATAGCTATTTGTGAGGAGATATTCTTAATTTTGAATTAAATATTGATAATTATCCTTCTTTTAACACCAGCAAATAGATACTATGATACTTCTGTCTTTATCTAGTGCATGTTTGTTCACTGAATAATATTACTTCTAAAATTTCATAGCAAGCTTATATCAGCATTTACCAGTTATTACTATTTTATTGATTTATTAATAATTAAATTTGATTGGTTGATGGGCATAATGAGATAATGATAAGTTTTGCATGATAAAAATAATAAAAGAGAATGATAAAGTTGCAGAAAAAGGTGGCGGAAATCTGCAACACCGGCACATGAGACCTATGACAGGAATTCCGACCCGCATGGCTCATGCTAGCTTATAGCAGTGGCAGCCTGCACCTACTTAGCTACTACACCAAGGTTTGTTACAGACATTTTTCTCGTAATCATAATTAGTATTATAATATAATATTCTCATATCACTCTTCTCATTACAAACTATTTTTCATCATGCATGCTTTTATATCTTTCTTTCACATGTTCGATTCATTTCTCTTGCATAAATAAAAATTTTATAATTTAAATTGATGTATTTATACAAATGAGTATTGATTATGTTATATTAATAAAAGGAGAAATAAAAATTACTAAATTAAAATATGTAAAGTCATCTTATTATCAAGTACTTATAATACCTTTCTAAAGTTTTTAAAGTGATTTCACTATAATAATATCACCATTTTCATAAATGATTACTGTTTAGAAAAATAAAAAAGTTGATTTAAAAATAAATCCAGTACTATTTAAATAGTCATATCAATCTAAATTTTGCTTGAAAGTTTTTGGAGGAAAGAACTAATATTTCAATTTATTTAAATATAAAATACATTCAAATTTGTGAATATCTATAATAGCAAGTAATCATGATTTTAAAATGGATTCAAGTTTAACATTTTGGTTATTTTGTTTTCTATGTCTTATTTAAAGTTTTAGATCACAAAAAAATATGATTAGTTTTTATACTAATAAAAATAGTTACTGAGTTTTTTAGTTTTTGTTTTTATATCAGAAATACATGTATCCATGTAAATTCATTGACATAAATAAAAATAAGAGTATAATTAATGTTGTCTCAGATCTTTGGAAACAGAATTTCACAATTAAAAATAGATGGACAGTGTGGTTTTTATGTGTTAAGTTAATTTTATCATCTATAACATCTTAAATTCATAGCTTTCAAATGTATTATTGTCTTGTTTTTTTTTAATTACATTTATGATAGATGGACTCATAATTTTATGCCGTATTATATCAGAAATCTGAAAACCTGATGAACTTTATTCAAAAGAAATCTTTATTTAAGGTCTATATATTAAGTTGATATAGCAATTATGTTTACATTGAGTGTTTTTGATCAGGAGGAGAATTATATTTTAAAAAAGAAAATTATTTAAAAAAAGCTCATATTTTATAATATATCTATTATGCGAAGATGTTCCAATGCTCAGGTGGCTTAAAAAAAATGGGTAATATTTGATAGATCTTTGAGAATGAAATGATAAATAGTTGTTGAGATTTTTGATAGATTTCTTAAACATACTTATCCACCTTCAAAATTTTATTAGACTTTATTTGGCTTTAAAGATGAATTTGAGGAAGTATACATTATTAGATTTAAGAAAAAAGTAGGTAGAAGGTTGTGTTATTTAGATTAAGAAAAAAAATAGTCAGATTTTTAAACAAATAAAAGAAAGTTTGTGAGTGATGTGATAAATATAATTCATATTTAATTTTTTTAATAAATAAAATTGTAAAATTATAAAGTTATTCTTATAATTTAAAATAATTGAAAATAAAATATATTTAATTTATTTAATTTAATTAATAATTTTATATTAAATTTACATAATATTGTTATTAATTTTTATAATAATAATATTATTATTATAGCAATTTATGTTTATTACATATAATTTTCATTATATTATAATTACATTATTATTATTATTATTTATTTACTTATAATAATATTATTATTAATATTTTAATCATATAAATTTATTTAATATTTTTTATATTATTTTATATTACTTTTTATTATATATATATATATATATATAATTATATATATATATATATAATCGATATATGTTAAAAGTTTATAATATATAATCGATTATTCATATGGTAATGATATGTTTAGTCAATTGTAAGTTTCTTATAATTAATTTTTATTAAAAAGATTACATATAATTGATTATTAATGTTGATAGTCGATTATAGGTGATAAAATATAAGTATAATTAATTATTAAGTTTGAGAGAATTATCTTTTAATCGATTATGAGTTGTGAAAATAATTATGATTAAAAAAAATATGTATAATCAATTTTTTTTTTAGATAATCGATTAAGAATAAAAAAAAATAGGTCTAATTGGTTATATAAAATTTTGATTCTGTTTGGTCTTTTTTCACAAGTCACATTTTTTCACAAAGGTATTCTTATCTTCTTATAATAACTAGTAACTAGCGTGACTTTTTTCGACAATCTTCACTCACCAATATAGATTATTTTCTCTCCACCTCTTCTATTTTTATATTCTCAAATCAGCGTAACTCAAATGATTCAAATACAGAACACACTCACATTTCTCTCTTTGAAAACAAATACGGTATTAATGTAATATGTACTCAATTCTTGAGATATGGTTCCAAAAACATTCTTCAAAGTATTTCTTAAAAGAAAATTGAATTGCAATCTAAATTTTAAGTAGGAAAAAAGTTGAGTTGAAGAAGGAAAGAATTGAACTCATCAAAATTTTCATTATATAATAAATATTTAATTGAATTATACAGAGGATGGTTTTGTTTTAATTTCTTTATTTTTGTCACCAATCAAAATACCATAAGCATTAATGATGGTTTTTTTCATAAAACTTTGGTATGTTCAATTGTATTTTAGTTGCAACTAGAATTTTCTCGGAATATTCATTCTAAAGCACTATCCTTTATTATTTAAATATTGCATAACTTCAAATACATAACTTCTATTGAAATTAATCTTTTCATCTTTGGCTCCCACATTTAATTTTTTATTGTCAACATCAATTATTGCTCTCACCGTTTTCATGAAGAGTTTGTCTAAAATTAGAGTACTTTTTTTTTTTGGGCTTTCTCAATATTCACAACAATAAAATCTATAAGAAATATGAATTTATCTACTTTTACAAGAATATATTCAATAGGGTATTTCACATATAATATAATGAGTATATTTTTATTCACACTTAGAGTTTTTAACCTTGATTTTCTTAGATTATAATTGAGAATAAATCTATTGTTTTAAATAAAATTTACTCAAACAAGATTATTTGGGCCTTAATTGAAATTATTAGTTAAACTTAGATTTTAAGTATATTCTCTTAATTTTCTTATTTATAATTATTTGCAAATATTCTATGGGTTCCAAATCTATTCTTTTGCAAAGATATTATTCAAATTTTCTACAAAGATGATCATCTACAATTCTTATTCAAATTTTCTACAAAGATGATCATCTACGATTCTTACTTGATTAAGAGCAAATCTCCTTCAAATATTTCGCAATATATTTTGCATCAGATTAAATTATTATGAGTTGATACCTGGAACATAATTTGGAAACAAAATATCTGAAAGAAATTGGGAGATGAAAAATCTACAACTTTATTGAAAAGAATATATTTACAAAATTAATCTTTGGCACATAAAGAAACATCTGATAATTGCAAGGACAATATTTGATAATTAAATAATTTCTTGAAGTAAATGTGATTATAAATAGAGGCTGGAGAAGGCATGAAGGAAGCACACTAGTGCATAGCATAAACTTTAGTTTTATTTTCTTTTGTAATTCTTGTGTCTTCATCATGGAAGGCTAAACTCCTTTGAGTTGATTCTCTTGTGATTTCACAATGAATTATGAGGTTTCTATTTAATAAAGTTTTGTTTTTTAATTTCTCTATAACAGTTGTACAATATTGTTGGTTTTTGAAATATGATTTGGGAAAAATATTTATTTTTGAACGCTTGTTGAGAATTCAATTATTTTTTTTTAATCAGAGTTCTTGGTTAATTCGCTTAGTCTTAATCAATTTCTTGTACACTTAGTTAAGAGATAAAAGATATACATCTCATTGAGTATATGCTTGGAGACTATGTGAGATATTGAATATACTAGTAGACACTTAATAAGATTTTGTTGAATTTGATTGACGCTTGTATGATTGAGTTGAACTATGTTAAGGAAATTGAAGGATAATAATCTTAACAAAATCAAGGAAAAATTTGCTGTGACAGGACTTGAGAGTCAACCTATTCTTTTTATTATTTCTAAATCATTTATTTTAATTTCATGCACAACAATCTCAAACTCTCCTCTTTAATTTACTATTATTACTAACTTTCTTTATTCCAGATAAGTTTTGAATATTGATTGTTTGAATTTACTATTGGATTCATTTAGAGACGACTTAGGGTTAACTTTTCCTTATCTATATTATCATTTCTTTGGTGTTAGACGGTCTAGTACTATGTTAAGTGATCAACACTAAAATTCTTTTAATTTGTTTGTGAAATGACTGCGATCACATACACATTGGTCTTATCTCAAAATCATACATCCTTCTAAGTATTAATAAATTCATGAGGTTAATGCTGACTTTAAGTTAGGTAATTTTTTCCCACATGTAGTTGACCTTTGGTAACTCAAGTAAGGAGGCTAACATGATCTTGAAACTTCTTATGTAAAAATTTCTAAATAATTGTGTTGCATCCTGTTGCAAACTCTATTGTCTCTTCTTTTGGAAAACTTCTCTTAATGATTAGAAGTTCCTTCAAGAATTTAGTATATAAAGACATCTCTTCAAAATTTGTTACAAATATAATGTTAATTTGTAACCATTTTAAAAATATCTATAAATCATGCAATTATGTTACCTTGTCTTTTCCAAAAGGAACACATAGATAAGGTAAAAAAAAAATTTTGAGAAAATTTGAAATCCTAATAGTCTCCCTCTTTATTGTTATATTTTTTCTTTTTATTTATTTATCATGACTTTCTTCTTCTATCTCCAACTCACTTTTTCCACCCACCCTTATTCTGTTTTCAACAATATTCTCCTCTTTTGTCAAGTGATCACCAATTTCTTTTCCAATTACTTTGTTAGTCTTAGTAAGATTAGTGATGGTATTTGAAGGGAATAATTTACCACTTTATTATTCAGATAACTTATTTGTTAACTAACCCATCAAAGTCTCCAATTTCTTATTGAATATTTTGGATTTCTCATATTATATAAATGAGCGTGAATGAATTTCTCTAATGTATGTTACAATTTAGAAGTCCTTTCACGAATAAAAGAAAAGTCTCCCTGATACTAATATGGAGGTTGTTTGTTGGAAGAACTTGTTTATTGTTTCCATCATTAATTTTAGCTTGTATTAACATTGTTTCTTTATACTATGTTAAAAGTTATTACTAAAGTTACCTTACTTGCCTTGGTAACTCTAGTTTTTCCTCTTACAAATTTCCAATGTAAGAACATTGGTCATTAAGATGCTTTAATCTACAAAAATTACATCTAGATCTTTTTTGAAATCCTTGACTAGCATGAACAACTTCTAGGTACTAAGGAAGTTTAGCCTTATACTTTGTTAAGGCTCCAATTTGTTGACTTAGGATTTTGTTTTGTTAGAATATCATGCTGACTTGTAAGATTAAATATTTTTTTTTCTTTTAAAAAAATGCCTATTGTGTTAAGCTTGAAAATTTGTAGAGATAAAAAAAAATATATTGTTCAATGTTTGCTTTTCATCTGCATTCATAATAGTTCAACCAATTACTACACCTAAATTCATATTTGTTTTAGGTTTTAGTCCATTACAAAAGATATTCAATTGACCTACATTTTCAAAATCACGATTTTGACATCTTCTTATTAATTATTTAAACTACTCACATGCTTCACAAAGTTGTTCATCTACTTCTTGGTTGAAAGTAGAAATGTTAGATTTAACACCTGTATACCTAAAAGGTGGGAAGGACCAATTCAAAAATTTCTCTTCTACAACATTTCAACTAGTTAAACTTTGATTTAGATGAGATTGTAGTCAAGATTTAGCTTTCCTTGCTAGAGAAAATAGAATGAACCGTAGATAAATATATTCTTCATTTTATTCTTTTTCTCCTTCTAGAATTCTCATTGTGTCACATAATTTATAGAATATAGATAAATGAGTAATAGAGATCTTCATGATCCATTCATGTGTGAATATCAAACTTAAGAAAGACAACTTCATCTCTATTATATTAGTTGTTCATGGAGCAACTACACTTGAATAATATATAGGTACTTGTTGCATATAGCATAATCTCCTAAAGATCTTTTAGACTAATTTTGATTGATCTTAATGTAAATTTTTTTGTGCTGTGATATTAGAAGATATGACTTCTAGTAAGAATATGAATAATAATATTATTAACCTGTTTTTTTTTTAAGTTTTTAAATACATATTAAGTCAAGAAAAACTTCTCATATTTAATTACAATGCATGTTAAAATTAATGTGAATAGTACATCGAGAGCTAGTTCAATATGTTGCTAATAGTGATAACTTAAGAAATAATAAAAGTGATTATATTGTAAATTTTTTCAACTTAATTATTCTAGAATTTGTAATGTTTTATATATGTTTAGTTATATGTTATCATTGTTATTGTAGAAATTTTTTCAAAAAAATAGTTAGAATTTGATTTTTTATTTTATTTATCAAACCAATAATAATTCTTTTATTATGTCGTGACTTCTAAAAAATAGTATTTTTGGGAGAATGATAAACACATTTATCTTATAATTAACATATGGATTGATAATTAATAGATTTTTTGACCTATACATTAAACAAATACTTTTAGGACTGATTTTGACCTTCCAAAGTTTAGGTTTTTGTGAACTTTTTTGATATTTTTTTTTTGTCATAACTTTTGTTTAATCTCCCATGCTTATCTGTATTCTTTTTATTTATTTTTATGAATATTTGTATGATTATAAATGATTGTTGTAAAACCAAATTAATTGAGATGTTAAAACTTTATAAAGATACCTGACATGATTTATAAAGAAATAATTTGATTAATTTTTATACTTTGTATATATATATATATATAATATTACTAAAATGAAATCATTGTTTCTGGATTTGAGTTGATAGTGGGAATGACTAGGGAATTTGTGAGAGAGAGTGAAAATGTTGTTGCATAGTCATTCTTGAAAATAGCACGTCAGCTCATACTATGTACGCTCTGTCTCTGTGTTGACTATGCCTCACCACTCACATCAACCCACATCACTCAAATTGCTATTAGAATCTCCTTTTAACTTTTCAGTCAAAGAATCCATCACATTTTTAAGATATCTTTTACCTATTTCTTAGAGAATAGAAGTATACATGCATAGCCAAAACACATCTTTATTATGAACATATTCGATTAGTAAAAAATTTGTAAGTAAATAGTCGGTTCACGGATCCAAAAGTAGTAATATAGAAAAAAATCAATTCAAAAGAAATTTATCTAATTTGTTAATGCGAAATTTATTAAACTAAGATTACCAAATTAAATCTATAAAAACTAAAATTTATCAAAATAAAATATACTAAATGAAATTGGATTACTAACTTTATAAGTTAGCCAACGAGTTCACATGTTAAACCTACAAAATTCATAAATTGAATAGACTAGCCTACAACATTTCTATAAGCATACGAATTTTAAAAATAATAAGATCTTCATCCGCAAACCTGAATCCATTTATGGAACCTATGGTATGCATTTGAATTTGATAGGTAGAAGAATTATGTGTATTATTATGTTTTATGGTGAAGTTGAAAATGAAAGAGCATGAGCAACTTGCCCCGACCCCAAAAGAGTTGGATGGACATGGAGATGCAGTGGAAGTGTGGTTTTGAGTGTTGAGAAAGGAAGTTCAAATATAGATTATAGCATATGAATGATGTATTTATATAAGGGTTGGGTAGATAATAGGTAGCTATAAGTAGGATGATCCTGTAGAATAGAATGAGTAAGAGTGGAATGGACTACACAATGAAACCATTTGGTATCTATCGTATTCATATATATCATGCTGCAGACATATACTTGTCACACTACTGCTCATTCTCTCCTACTATCATTTACTAATTAATACAACTCTTCATTACCACTCTCACTTTTTCCTTTGCTTATCTCTTCCATCCATCTAATTTAAGAAAGAACCAGTAGGATCAAACATCTTTTGTTAAATTATTCAGTTTTATTATTGTTCATAAACTTTTATTGGGAAATTATCTTTAAGTTAGTGGTGTAACAATCTTCAAATAAACAATATTTACTTTCATGAAATAATATACATATATTGGAAGAGAGATAGGGAGAGAGAGAAGAGAGATAGAGGAAAAAACAATTGGAAAGGTACCAAGTCTCAACTTTGCAAATTTTGGCTGTCAGAGTCCTTGTTCTTAATTTGTTTAACATTTTATAGAGTCTACGTATGGGTTTCTTTTGAAAATTGTTATTGTAGAGTTTTTTATTTATTTCACGTGATATAAGATATTATCATTTTATGTTTATTTATTTATTTATGTTTAACTTGATATTTTATAATATTATACTAATTTGTGATTTAATATATTAAATATTGTTATATATATATATATATGTGTGTGTGTAATTATTGATTTAATCATAATTCAACGATGTACTGTTCAATTAATAATAATAATAATATTATTATTGATCAAAGTAAAATAGAGAGAAAGATAGATTAAAATTGATAAGACCTTATTTTCTTAATTATTTGAGGTGAAATACACTTTTAGACATGACGATTATTTCGTAAAGTAACGTTTTCTTTCATATTTAGAATCATACAAATGTTCACTAAAATCGATTATTAAAAAAATTATGACTAAGTTACACATTAAACTTGTTCAAAGAGTCAAATGGTACTTTTATATTTAATCTAATTTCTCTCATATCCTTTTATTCAAACAGAAGAAATTTATGATATTAATTCTTTTCAAATTTCATTTTTTTAGTCTACTTTTGTCTTGTTCTCCCTATCTTTCTTCCAATTATTCTATTTTCTCCTAGCTGTAATGACAGTGTAAAAGTTCAGGACCATGTAAAAGAACTTAGCCATAGGTATTGTTCAGTTTGGCAGATTTAGGATTGAAGTTTTTTTTTTTTTTTTTTTTTTTTTTAAAAAATGTATTTTTTTTTTTTTTTTTTTTTTTTTTTTTTTTTTTTTTCTAATGAAGACATTTATGCTTTAATTTTTTATTTTTAACTTTTTTTCTTCGTGCTTTTATCTAATCGTTTGTCATTTCTCTGATTAAACCTACCCACAAAGTCATATCTACTAATATATGCAGTATTTTATTATTGGATAGGTTTTATAGTCTATTTTACTCTTAATTATATTTTGAAATTAAAAAAATCAATATAAATAATTTCTATGCTAAAAATAATTATGCATACTTCATGAACTTAATGTATTACAATTGTTTAAATCTTGTAATGATATAATATACTACAAATCGTTCACTACTATTTTAATAAAATTACTATTTTTTATTATTTTAAAATATAGAATACGGAATACCTCTTTTCTTTCTTAGTAATTAATTATATTATTATCTTCTTTCTTCCTGTGATAAATAAACAAGACTAATAAACTTTCTCTTATAATATTTCTCAATCAATCGATCAGGATTCCAATCAGTATTATCCTCTTTCTATATTATTTAATTAGGTAATAACATAGCTTTTTGAATCAAATTTTTACGACATAATAATTTATACATGGATAATATAAAATGTTTTTAAGTTATTACTTAATCTTAATTTATTATATATAGTAAATTTATTAATTTAATCTCAATTAATCGATCAAGATTCCTATCATTATTATCCTCATTCTATATTATTGAAGTTGCAAGATAACTTTTTGACTCAAATTTATACGACATAATAATTTGTAAATGATAATGTAAAATGTTTTTAATTTATTATTTAATCTCAATTTATTATATACAGTAAATCTATTAATATTTATTATAATTATTTTATATTTATATTATTATTAATAATAACTTAATTAATTGATATTATAATTTGTTTTACACTAAAGATGTATAAACATAAACTTTTCTTTATTTTAAAAAGTATTTAAAAGTTACATTTTTTTAAAAATAAGAACTCAAAAGTTGTCTTACTTTTTTTTTTCTTTTTCTAATTCCAAGAATGCGGGGATGGAAAACTCATAAAGATACAGAATATAAGAGGTAGAAGGAAACCAGGGTATGCAGCTTTATTTTCTAAAAGATACTTCAATTTATTTCTTTTAAATTTTATTTATCTTTTTCCTCTCTTTAAAGTATGTAATTTTTAGAAAAAATAAATATACTAAATCCAAAAGTGCTTGGCTCGACTAAAAAAGAAAGCAATACAATTGCCATCATTTCCACTAAATCTTTAAAACCCTGAAAAAATGGTGATTGTTTGAAGAATTAATTAGCTCAACCTCAAACGGTATTGACAACACCTAAGTGACATGATTGAAGGAAGTTAGAAGAAGACATGGTTCAGAGGAAGTTTGGTTGAAGAAGTTGATATTAAATGGTTAAAAAAAATGAGATAGGGTTGATGTTGGAAGTTGATTTGTTTAAGGATGTGGAAACTCCACTTTGAAGTGTATTGATGGTGTAAGTGGGAAGGGCTTTAATTAGATTTAGACAGGTTTTGTTTTGAAGTTGAGAAGTGGACAAAGTACGGAATTCCCTTTCTAAAGGGCAACGTCTCTTCAAGACTACAACTGTAAACCACCAAAGTTTTCAAAGACAGCCGAAGACATATCGCAGAACGCCCCCGGTAAGCGAAAAAGGACAGGGAACATACTCTCATTTTGCTGTTCAACTCTTGTCACACCAATTTCTGTTACATCATTTCATAAATATTTAAATCTTAATTATAACATTTAATATCAACTTCATATAGTCATGAATTGGACTCTCATATAATGCGAGGAAACCCACTAAAAAGAGTCAAGCTCTAAAACAAAATTTCTCATTAGTATCAATAATAATTTTATACTTTGTTTAACATTAATGTTATGTTTATTTTCAGCCATTTATTGTCACCGTTTGTTTCTATTGTTTTGTGATGAATTAAAGAGAAGAGGATGAATATTGGACCCAGAAGAACAAAGTGAAAGAGCATAAAATTATGGAATTGCCCTCTTGCTTAAAAGTGAAGAAATAATATCTGTTTATAGTAAATTAATGTTACAATTAAAATTTGGATGTAAATAATATCATAAATATTTTTAATATAAAAAACATGCATTACTAAAGAAATAAATAAAATATATTATCATAATATTAATGTACATAAATGTGTGGACATAATATTTGTATCATGCTTTATTTTTCTAGTACATTTGACATTGTATTATTTATATGGAAAAGTTTAAATAGGAAACTGGAATATTTCAATACCATCTCTTCATCCAAAATTTTGGTAGCGACGATTTTTTTCTTTAATTTATGTATTTAATGCAATAGTTTGTTTGAAGAGTTTAAAAATGAATTAATATTGTCCTGAACATATTGGTATTGAAGACATCATATTTAATTTTATTTGTAATTTTTTTTTAAAACTATGAAATAAATTATAAATGTTGCGGTGATTGTGTTATTCCATGAAATGATATGAAGATGAAAAATTTTAACTATATGGATAATTGATTATTAATTGATTATGCTTTTAAATCATATTCTTTAAGAATTGTTGTTTGAAAAATTTATTAAAAAAAAACTATTTAGAGACTAATTTTTAGCTACTAAATAAAATGGTTATTAATTATAATTAGAATAGTTACAAAATTAGATTTTGGTTGCTAAATAACTATAAAATAAAAATAATGGTATAAGTCACTAAAATCTTGGTAGTTAATGTTAGATATCCATTATCTTAACTTAATTGGTCACTAAATTTAATAATTGCTTTTATTTTGTAGTTATTTAGCAACCAAAATCTAATTTGGTGACTATTTTTATCACAATTAGCAATCATTTCATTTGATAGCTAACAATTAGTCTCTAAATTGTTTTTTTTTTTTGTAGTGATTATCTCATTTGTATTGAAAAGATATGTTTATATGTATTATCAAAGTTATCTTTAATAAGTAAATGTTTGATATAATTTTTAAAAGGTTATAGTGTGTTTTAGATAGTTTTTGATTTCACCATTCAATTATTTAATATGACTCAAAAATAGATTGCATGTTGATGTTTTATGTTGTACCGATTAAGACATCTACAATTGCTTATTATATAATATAATACAAAATAGTAGAGTTATTCTTGAAGTTGAGTAGTGACAATTCTTAACTTCAAAAATCAAAATCTCATAATTAAATCAATTTCGTACTATGACCTAATAAAAGAGATTTGAGAGATTGGTTGTACTAATTTTTCTCTTTCAATTTTAAAGTGGGTTGACAAATGATGTGAAAATCGATGAGTCAAAAATGACATTGGTTGACTTTTGAAAGATAGATTATTCGAATGAGCAAATTATAATGCCATATCAAGCATATAAAGTGTTTTATGTGAAAACATTTTGTTAGAACATTGATCTGTTGTTTTTCACACAAAAAGAAACAAGTGGGGTTTAACAAAGATGAAATGTGTAATTTTGATATTGGTGACACTTGTTCATTTATATTAATGATTATTAATATTGATGATGATGATGTAGTCTGACAATGTACATTTAACAAAAATATGACTGGTGATTAAAGTCCAGTTATTGGATGTGACCTCTAAAAAATCTGTTAAAATTTAGACACAAAATATTATCCCACACTTATTGTCTCACAGGGGATAATAAAAAACTTAATCAAACCATGATTAAGGAAAAGGAGAAAGCAAGAACTTCACCTACTTTTGAGGATGGTACAAAATTATATTCTTCCTCCATAACCACCTTCTTGCCATCAGAAGTGGAGACAAGCTTGTGTTAAATCATTGGGTGCATATACTTCTGAGGACTCACGCTGAGTCTATGAAAAAATTATTAGATAATATGTCTTGATCATATGATCAATTATTATTTATACATAATATTAACTATGTTTTATTTTTCACATGTTTCAAGATTCTTTGGTTGAGCAAAGTTGTCAAGATACTTTACTTCTCATGATTGACATGTCATACTAGTTGCAATTGTATGACTTAAACACCTTAGACGTGTGTGTGCTACTGGAGCAAGAGTGGCCATTTACCAAATCTTTGGAACATCTTCACGTCAATACTCCTCTGAGGCACCAAACTAAGAGACTCTACAGAATTAAGACAACAAATCACCAAGGAAATAAAAAGGGAGGTTACTCAAAAGTTGAGATAGGAGTCTGAGCAGCAACTTGAGACCTTAGATCTTTCATATTAGACACTTGATGCAAAGTAGCCTTTTGTGCCTCTAACAGTAATTAGAACAAAGGAGATTTGTGTGATTGATAATCCATTACGTGATGACATTGGCACCCCAAGCCAATATGAGTTATATGTGGACAAAACTTCTACCCTTTAATTGGTGGTTGTTGGGAAAGCTTCCGAAGGACCCAAGTGTTACATATCATGGCTCTCCTTCTGATGTGGTTGAGGTCATGGTGGAAAAAGTTAACATCGGTAATGATGTGTTTCTTGTGCCAACAAACAAGGTCATTGTTGTAGAATGGACATTTCAAAATTTCATAACCTGACCTAAATAACTTGTTAAACTTATTTCAGACATCTCAATAAGAGCATACTTACATTATTAAATTTTATTCATTTATGCATACATTTGTAGTTGTAAGGGAATGAAATTGTTTGGTATTTTGCAGAAACAAAGTCCTTATAGAAAGGAACAACTTGTATTTGTCAACGATACAATTGTCGTATTGTTAGAGGTTTTTATGACCATGGATGCAAGCCTAGCAAATGTTTTATGGGATGTTACTATATTTCTCAAGAATTATAAATATACATGTCAGATGTGTTAGAGGTTGCGACAGACAACGAAAAGTTGAAAATATTAGTCATTAAATTATGGATGATGTAACTCTCTTAAACAATTTTAGTTTTGCTTTTAGGTATATGTTTGGATTATGTACTAATGAGGATAAACATTACATGTATGGATTCATGGATTGTCAACTCATTAATCCATTGAGAGAAAGAAAAGTTGACACCCAGACAAAGATCACCAACTACATTATAGGAGAGGGAGGGGGAAACAAATATATTTTACACCATATATTCACAAGTAAGTGTAGTTTTTAAGCCGTCAATTTATAGTCTGTCATTTATATTAATAGTTATTTTCAATGCAACACGATTGGTAGCTAACAATCCCTAACATATCTCAAACAAAAATAATAGATTGATAATTAACATGAATTTATGAACTTACGCTAATTAAACACCCCCTATTCAGCGTTTTTTCATTATAAGTGCCTACTTCAAATATAACATTTTGAAGCACAAACTAAGTACAAGATCCTAAAAATTTACATAGTGGCATCTCGAGGTTATTAATTTAATTAAATATATGTTGTTTTTCATTTAAATATATTAATTATGTTGGTATTGAATTATAGTGTAATAAGATGATTATGGGTGTGGCTACTATGTAATGTAATGGATGACAAGCATTGAATGAACCAATCTTGAAAAAGGTTGGACACAAGTTATTATATTAAACTAATTTATTATTAAATAAATTATCTCTACTTTATGAACTAGTTTTAGGAGTGATTAAACACATAATCTTTACTCAGTTTAGCTCAACCTACCATTGGCACTTCGAAAGATGGATGTGCAAGCCAACCTACTAGTTTTCTTAAATTTTTGTTTTTTTTTCTTTTTATTTTAATATATACATATATATAAGTAAAATTAATCATATAAATAATTTCAATTTTTTAATTAATTAATTAATGTCTCTAATTGAATAAATTAAAATGAGTATTGCCTTTACATGTTAACTTACTCTATTATTATTAGTAATTATAACTTAATTTATATATTTTAAAGATATATTATTGGATATTTGCATCCATAAAATAATATAATACAAAAAAGTTAATTTTTTAAATTAATTTTTATTTTAGTTTTTAATTTTAAAAGAGTAGGTCAACCGACTAGGTAGTGTGAGAGAGTGGGATGATGGGTTAAAAATGCCAACCGGACCCATTTTGTCATGCCAAACTTATTTCAAGTTATTGTGCATTACAATATTTTATGGAATTTTGAATTTATTGACTATGCTAGTTTAGTAATTGAAACTTATTTTATCAATTTTTATAACATATTAGACTACATGATATTAGAATAGTTTTTAGATTTGGTTTTTAATTTTACTTTTAATTTATGATTTTCTTTTTGTTTTGAAATCATTGACATTTTCACTTTACAAGTTCTTTTATATACATTTTTCATTATATTATTTTCTATTGAGTTATATATTGTTAATGTATGATTTCACATAACATTATTGATTCTAGATGGTTTTCCAAAAATTTAATATACATGGATTGTTTGATTGAGGTAGACAACAGAAAACAAACAAAACTAAACAAATATGGCAACAGTTATAACCACATTTGTCATCATATATCTACTTTTGTCGACCATTTTGAACAAAATTATCATAAAGTTGGTGTGATAATTAACAATTCTTTTAACTTATGTATCACCTACGATGATTATTTTGTGCAAAAGCGTTATTGTATATGTCTATCAGGACCATGAAGAACCCTCTCCCTCCACAACTATCAATACCACAAATAACTTTCTCCTACGCCACTCATGAGCATCTTATGCAAAACCGCACTATTCGTTTGTCTATCCTTCATGATTTAAAAGGCGATTGAAATGTTGAAGATCATTAACAACTTGATGTTGGATATAAAGATGTTTAGAACTAAACTGATAAAAAAATGTATAAAAATAAAATGTTATTGGATCAATTTGGATATTCTTTTTTTATAGAATTGAGGGGTTCGAATTAGTTTATAATATAACACTTCATAATGGTCCAACTGATCTAAAAAAATAAATTATTTTAATACTATTATATTTTATATTATTTCATTTATATACGAGATATGTGTGGATGAGAGAAAAATATAATTTGTAACTTGTTTCATGTTTATAAATATGTGATAAAGAAGTAATACAACATGCTTAACATATCAATGATGTGGATGAAAATACGTCTTGATTGTTAGGAATGTTAGCTCATTAACTTGAGTAAGAAAATTGCTAAAACAAAGTCAAATATTACTTGAAAAGAAAAAGCTACATAAGGACTAATTTTAATGATTACATTTTAAATTTCTTAAAATATTATATAAGCATGTGTAATTGATCTATTAGACTTGTAAATAGATTTAAAATTCATTAGACTTATAACAACATAACCATATTTGTTAGACTTATGAAATATAGATTCAAAGAATTTGCTAGACTTATAATAACATAACTATCTACCTTTGCTCTTTGTTTTTTCTTTTTATAGCTCCAACACTCTTTTGTGCCTTTTATTCTAGTTCTTACGTCTATAAAAAGGTTGTTAATATTTGAAAGTAAATTGTTTAATATTATACACAATATTAAAAAAATATATCTTTTTTATTAATAAATAATGAAGTTACTCATCAAAATATAATATTAGATTACCATATAAAGTAAAAATGATCATACATTTGTTAATAAAAACTATTTTATAAATCTATAAAACTAATTCAATTCAAACCGATAAAATTAGTTTCATTTAATTTTGTTTTTTTTTTTTCAAACTGAAGGAATCCGCACCACCCTAATTAAATATATGAAGAAATGAGAGAGAAATTTAGTAATTTCTCACGAGATATAATAGAATTAGGAGTGACAAATATTTATTTAAAAAATAATTTGAAAAATAAATAATAATGATAGCTTGCTAGTTCTCCTATCCTGGAAAATTACACTAAATCAATTATATTAGAAATGGTGTAAAATAAAAAAAAAATTCTTTATCCTTCAAATTTAATTTACAGAGTGAATAGTCAATATAATAATAATAATAATAATAATAATAATAATAATAATAATAATAATAATATATTATATCTTGGTTTCTTCCATCTCGATATCAATTAAACCTTATACCTCCTAGTTACAAAATTTTCTTCATCCTTTAAATAGGCATATCCTAATCATTATTTAGGTGTAGTAATCTAATCATTATTGTAATTAATTAGCACAATTGTAGATTAGCAATTTAGTAAGATTTAAAAATAGAATATCATTTTAATGAAAACACATACAATTTTACGTATTTATTTCCTATGTTTCACCTACATACAAGATTTAACGATTTTACAATATATGTTGAAAATTCTATCATGAAGAACAAGAATAAGGAAAATCCAATTCGCATAATTATAGGCATGATGCATTGTATGTTCAAAAAATTCGAATTCCTTCCATTATAGTCCTAAGTAATTCAGGTGTTTGAGGATAACATGATGATATATCAATCTTTCCTTAACAAATTAAAGTTCCCAAGCTTAACTCCTCAATGTCTGAAATATATTCAATTCATCTTGTTTTGCTTAAAGTTTTAACAAAAAATTATTTTAATTCTCGCTTTACTATATCAAGGAAACAATAATACTTTCTTTACTATTGTAATCATTTATTAAAAAAATGAAAAATAAAAGATAATATAATTAATATGAATGATAAAAAAAAATATATAATAAAAGTAGATAATAGTAATTTTTATAAAACATAAATGTTAATTATATTTTTATGGAAGGATATGTATGAGAGAAGAGATTGGCCCGTATTCCTTTCCCTTTTGTGGGTTTTATATCTTGGGATCGAAAGCAATAATTAGTGTTGGATTGATACGATGGAGTATAGTGTTGTCCTAAAACAAACATGCATGCTTTCTTATAAAAATGAATTAAATCCATTTGGACTTGGGAGGTGAGAGGGTAGTTTTTTTGTTTTCTTTGAATAGAAATAAAGTATTATGAAAAGATGTAATAGGAATATATTGGTTGAAGTTTGGAATAAAGAAGTGATTTAGTAGTGATATTGGAATGAAAGCAGTGTATAGGAAAAGAAGATGCAGTGTAGGCATATAGGTGTCTGGTTTTGTTGTGTAAGGAAGAATAAGGAGAGAAGGGAATGATAAGTGGGAGTCCCAATAGCAATAATAATGTTTACTCTGTCATTCTCGAGCCTTGTGTTTGTTCCCGCGATTCACAACCTCTCCTCTGCAACCAACTTTATGCAAATACCATCTACACTACTCTTATACCATTACTATTACTATACTATACCATACTCCTACATCTTCTACATTTTACATTCACACTATCAGACTTGAAAATACATGCTCAATAAGGATACAAGACCTTAACTGAAACTAAAATTCAAATCGAAGACTATTATAATAGTCATCGTTAAAAGATTGAAATTTACGAGAAAATCAAAGAACTTACATATTTTTTTTGAAAAAGAAAAATATATTCTTTAAAAGGTAATACTAGCACCTACAAACTGCATTTTTAATAATTTTTTTTTATTTTCATAAGATCATAAATTTGTTAACTTTTATAATTGTGAATTGAGATATTATTCTTAATCCAAATTTGAATTTGATATATAAAAGTGTAAAATAAAAATTTGTACGGAGCACACCACAATGAGTGAAACTTTAGTCTGATTATTATTATTATTTATTATTATTATTATTATTATTATTATTATTATTATTATTATTATAATAAAAGAAGTATAAGGCGATAAAGGAGTAGTCTCAAAAGATACCACTAATCCCAAAGTTACCTAACTCTCCTTGTTGGTAACCAATTAAGTCAATTGGATTGGAGTCCAGCAAGAAAAACGGAAGAGCGAGAGAATCATGCAATTGCATTGCATGGCATGGTGTAGTTTGTTTTGTGTGGCCAAACAAATTCCATTTCTGGCAATCTCTCATGCATATATCCGAACAAAACAAAGCCTCTAGGTTTTTATATATGCACACAATACACACATACATATAGTTTGGTAGTTTTCTCCCTTTCTCTTGGCTAATCCAAAGCAAGAAATCAATGCTTCTGTTTCTGTTGCACTTTTCTTCCTCCAATTCTTTTCCAGAGAGAGAAAGGGTAACTGAGCCACAAGGTCACTGTCAGAGCCATAAATGAACAACCCTCTCATTTGCTTTTCATTCCCACCCAAACCCCATGTGAAATCTTAACCCCTGCCAAAATATTTCCTTCCACAACCCTCTTATATTTTATATTTTTTTATAGATTTAGAAATTTAATTGTAAATTATATAAAATGAGGTTAAAGTTATATTCTTCAACTGCTTAATCATTCACTCCCTTCCCTTTCTTTCTTTCTTTTAACTTTCTGCCTCTACAGTGAGAGGAGACAAATATGTAAGATGAAATAAATATACTTTCAGTCGAGTTAGAAATAGAAAAGATATATAGGAAGAGAGATAAAAAATATATGTATAAATAAACTCTATCATTTTTAAAATTATTTCTCCTTCTGTTTCATCTTACTAAACATTACACATTATTATTTTTTCCTTATCTCCCCTCTTCAGAACCAAACCCGTGATAGTAGCAGATTTGGTTATTTAGTAGATAAAAGGACAAAACAAAAATATCATAGGTTAGAAATTAGAGAAAGAATGTTTGATTGGATTGAAGCGAAGAAGAGTACTCAAATGCAATCAATGTATTTTACTATTATTTCATAACAGTTCTTTAACAACCGTTTATTTTATGACAGTCAAAAAACTACTCTTAACTATAGTAATAATTTAAGAATATTTTTTTAAAAAAAACACAAGCAATTATATAGGTTTCATAATAAATTATATTTATTTTTTATTTCACTTTATTATTATTATTATTATTTTTCTAACAATTTATATTTTTTTTTCTTCTTTATTTATTTTTTATTTGATGATAGAAAAGAAATGAATAGAATAACAACATAAAATAAAAGTTAAAATATTTAGATAAACAAATGGAAAAAAAACACTAATGAAATTCCATCTTATTTTCACTCCTTTTTCCAATTTGCAATAGAAAGAAAGGATATACATAAAGAATTTGATGTTGGTATTTTGATATATGTTTGTAGTGAAAAATTGGAATGTTGGGTGAGGATAGACAGAGTCCCGATGTATATAGAAGGAAGGCATAAGTCCCATCAGATTGAATGGTGTGAGAAGAAAAAGAAACAGAAAAATGAGCACATTCTTTGAAATTGGATTGTGCTTGGGAGCAGAGTGCCCATTTTTGGGTGCCTGAAATTCTGCCATTTCTTGTTCTTGATTAAACTCCACTCCGACAACTAATCCAAAGCCTGCTCATCACATGCACTCTGCCTCTCGGTCCCACACTGCCTTCACTCTCTTCTCCCTCTCCCTTCCCTATGACACTCTCTATTAGGGATCCTATATAACACACCATTCACTCAAATCTTACCATTTCACCTTACTTCTTTCATACACTAACTCCTTCATTTCCTTTTTCTTTTTCATCCCATTCTTTACCTCAATTATTCTTCACAACCCTTTTCCCTCTCACCTTTCATTACTTTCTCACGTAACAACTTATTTAATTAACTAACCCTTTATCAGGTAACTGCTGCTCAAAAAAATTAATATTTTTTCTTTTTAGTACATAACAAGTGTCTTGCATGAGAAGGAAAAATACTACGCCAATTCGTTTCACTTGACGAAAAAAAAAAATGGTACCGACATATAAATGCAAATGCAGTTTGACATCTCTTCGTGCTATTTTGAGACTTCAAAACTAATTTTGAAGAACCAAGAATTGTGCATAGCTTTTGCTACAGTAAAATGTTATCTGTCCGACCCTGCCATTTTCTGTGATCTGTTAAAAGTTAGGATTGCACTATACATAACGAAATGTTAAAGCAGTAACATATTACATAATTTTTTTTTCACAATATACCACTATTTGCTTTTTTTGTTTTAACTTTTTTCTCGTATATGAGGTTGAATTAGCTCCTGTGATCTCTCAGACCTGTGAAGTTTGCACATGTCTGAGCATATTACTTACATTTTACCAGTGGCATGTCTCTGAGGCCTGCTCCGATTGCATATTGAGTTTAGTGTCCTTCTTAGGGAAATTCACCTAGTGTATTAATACAGCTATTATATTGAGATTGAAACATAGTACAATATTTTAACCAACGTTATCGGTTAGGTCAAGTAATACATGTGTGATTTTCTTTATGTAAAGTCTTAAATTGTTTTGAAGGTAATTTTTAGGGAATCAGTCCTATCTTGTTATGGAACGAATTTAGTAGGTCTTGTAATTAATTTTGAATTAAACCAAATTGAGGAAAATGCGTATTTGTTGGTTACAACTTGCAAGTAACATTCAAATTTGTGGTAATATCTGCTTTGATTCAATTCCAACTTACAGAGATGTCAAATGTATAGTTTGAATAGCTAGACGTAGGACCACGGAATAGTAATTCACCTAAATATGTGACTCATTTGATTTACTTAATTACTTTGCTGAGACTGGTCCATGTGTAGGGTGGGGTTAAGGAGCACGACTCATCTTTTCCTGGCTCTATTTGTTAAGAAGAGTGGAACATGTGCCAGATTTTCATCAAACAAATGCTGGTAAAAATAATAATACTAATACTAAGGTAGTTAATTTTCAAACCGAAAATGCATTCATAAAAGCTTTTACGTTGGTTTATTTCAGCCCAAGCTGTGGATATATGCACGATCGTGAATGAAGCAGTCTTAATACAAATATATAACCAAAAGAATGAGTTCATATATTTTCATTTGCTTAGAGAGAAATCCTATTGAAAATATGATTGAGCCATGAAAGCAGACACATATATCATGGTAGAAATTTAATTTTATGTCAGATTGCATATAAAACCTAATGAATGAATGGAATATCTTTTTTGGGTAGGCACAAGTGGCAAGTTCTTGTTCTGTATATATTGAAAGGTGACTAGTCAAAGGATGCCATGTGTGCTACAGAAAATTTCCTTGACTGTAGGGTTCCTGCAGGATGTTAATTAGAACCAAGGTTTGCCATCATCAGTGTGCTTTACAAACCAGAAAGTGGCCCTTTTTTTGCTGACTTCACTTCCCTATCTAGGTAAGGACCAAATCCAAATGCCTACAGCAACAGATACCACTTGACTTTGCCTCTATAGTTCCAATAATGGAAATGAAAGATAATTCTTTCCATTCAGAGGAACTAATACCAATAAGTAGTTAATAACACAAACTAATGAAGAAAGAAAACTTTGTGAAACCGTATGCACTAGAGAATCTTACAGGTAGTTCAAGTAACTTTCATTCACGACCAATTATCAGTACCTTGTATTGAAAGCTTACCTAAAATTCCACAACTTTTATGGCTGGTTTTGAAAAATTGCAATTACAACATGCATGACCGGTACTCATAAAACGTCATAATTGGATACTGGTGTGGGGGGTTAGTCATTTGTCAATGCCCCCATTATAAATCAAGCTTAAAGGCTTCTGCTGGGATCATTGACTTGCCAAAGTTTGTGCCAACGTAACCAAAACACAACCAACTAGTTAGTGCCTTGTCGACTAATTATGCTTTAACCAACATATTTTGTCTTTAAGCTCTTCCTTAATAAAGTCAAGGTATTGATAATGAGTAAAAAGTATCTGGTTAATAAAATTAATCCATCAAATTAATTTAGAAGTAGTTTAGCAACTGTGTTTTCAAAAAAATACGAGAAATTAACATTTAAGAATTCATATCAAGAAAAAAAAAAAAGAATGATTTTATAATCTTAATTGGGTACTCGTTATATGCTACTATTTTATGAAATCAGCTCAATGCATGACTAATCACGTGGAAGGGAAACTCCCTCAATATCAATAATTCTTCTTATTTTGAAACCTGTTGTGCTATGATAATCTTCCAAAGGTGTGTCCCAAAAAGTACTGGAGGAAAGTTCTCTTAACTTCACCTCTAATATAACTTGAAAATCTTCAACAGCATTTGAATCTTTGCCCCCCCACCCCACACACACACTCAAACCAAAGGGCAAATAAATTAATGCGTACCTGTGACCATGGTTCCTGAAAACACTTTATAACAAATTTATAACTTCCGGCCACCAGCTACTGACTATAAATACAGATATATACATACTTCAGTCAAAATCATTTTATATATCGACATTAATATACAGTACAAATGCTGTGTAATGAATATATATCTGTGCATGCCTATATACACTCTGATATAGTGTTGTCCTGCTACTATTGTCATCCACATTCGTTCCATTATGTGATTTAATTTTTCTAACCACAAGACGTGTAGGTCATGCACGAGGTACAATAATGTGCCAGTTAGTTTGGATCATTCTGTGAAGTACAATAATGCACCAATTAAATGAGTGAGGGTTAGTCAGATAGATAGATGTAGGAGAGTGGCATGAACTAGGTCCTTGTGTAATCTGAGTTGAAGTGTAAGAAAGATGAATATATACATATAAAATAAACAACAGAATAGAAGTTAGAATAAACAAGTAGTGACAATCTCTGGGCCCAATGTTTGTTAAGATTAGAACCGCATCAGACCAAACCCATAAAAAAAGGGTTTTCCAAAAAGAACATATATATGACCAATGGTTGTGTTGTGTCCCATACATATCAGTCCTAGTGTTCTGCCCCACGTCTTGCAGAAACCATGGTCAGACCGTGTGTGTAATGAAGAACACACTAATCGAATCATTTCAGTCTCTTAATCAAGTTTCTGATCTATATTCAGTAAGTATATATATATATATATATTAAATAACTGCGTATAGGAACAATGCACATACTTCATTTATTTAAGTAGGTATTTATATATTTTAATAGTAACATGTCTATATCCCATGCACTAAGGGGAAAGAATCTTTCTAGGTCATCAAATTGATTGTTATCGTTTTCACAGCATATTTTGTTAAGATCAAATGTGTTAATGATTTTCTTCAACTTAATGTAGGGTCTGTGTTATCTAGAATCAGCAGCATGCATGTCGCCACACGGGCTTGTCCCCAGCAAAGAAATTCCAAACCCTCCAATCATGAAGTTGATTAAGTTGCTCACACAAAGATTGTTTTCTTAATGAAGTCTTAATTCAATTAACTAATGAAAAACATTACGTTGGAAACGATGAAACGCATTCCATTTTATTTATTATGAGTAGCTCTGGAATTTCCATTAATTTGAAACTGCCTGGATTGGACAGGCAGCTCATTAGTACCATCCATATATACTATGGTCTCAATGAATGGTGAAAGTGATGCACCGCCCAAAATAGTAAGATGGCAACATCAACTTTTGCATGACCACCTTCTTTTCTTTATTTTATTTTGGTGCTACTTCGTCAATGCAATATGAATTTCTTTGTCTCTATCAATGATAGTTGCTTCTTCTCAACAAGACACTTTTAAAAATTTATATGCATATTTTACTGTGAACATCCCAAACTTAATTGTCCCTAAACCTAAACCTACATATGGGATGAGTACATAGTTGTACATGTTCAGATATAGAACAAAGTTAAGCTGTATAATTGCCTGTTTGGACTGGGATCAACTGCCTGAATAGGAAAAATAAGAGACGAGCCACACAAAACCTAATGAGAAGTTGATAACTGATCTATGATGAAATTAAAGAATTTAGAGTAGCTATGTGTTTCTATTATTAGGTATCCTTTTCTCCTTTCAATGTTTTACCTATAGTAAAGCAAAAATATGGGGATTCGAACTCATTTAAATGAAAATTTTTATATGTTCATTGTGCTCTAAGTTAATACATTATTTTCACAGTAACCTTTCAGATTGAGTGATGAGTAGTGTCCCCAGCCCATGTCTTATGTAGGTCTCCCTTGATTGGCATTAGGTCACCAGTGCCTATTAATTAATTATTATATGCTAGACAAAAAACAAAGATGGAAAGCAAAGATGTTAGAGGAGAATCTCATCACCTTTTTCATTGGATCAAGCTAGGTTGGAAACCAATGCACCAAAGACCATTAATTAGATATGGCTGTGTCACAAATTCACAGCACCACAGTGAATTAATCTCCCTCTCTATTGGATGTGGGCCATAAGACAGGAACCTTTCTTTTCATTATCATTCTTTTCATTAATCATAGGAAATGACCCATGAAATCAACAGTGACCTCACCAACAAAGTTCTTTGTATTCCACCATTGAAATGAAAGTTCAACTCTTTCGATTCAAACTTTAATAATAAAAAAAAAACTGTTTTAATTTAAAAACAAAAAGGCAGACCAAAATAACGAAATATAAAATATTGATAATCAGAAAATATTCACATTGTTTTCTTATTGATTCTTAAATTAAAAACATAGCAGAAAGGTTTTTGTAGGAACTGTATACACAATGTACTGCACAAGCTCTTGCAAATAATGTTGGGTTTTCATTTTATATATCAATAATTTTGGGGTTTTTAATACGTTTCTATTTTTTAAATATATTAAATTTTGGTTTTAACTCAGTTAAAGTCTGATTTTTCATTTGCATTTACTATTTTAAGGATGACACATAATTTTCTTCGAATTCTATAGTATAATAAAATGACTTGTCTATTTTAAATAGTAAAATTTTAGCATTCTTCAAGTGAAATGTTATGTTTAAGTATTGTGAAAAAAAAAATTGACAGATAATTTACCTATTTAAATTGATCATAGTTCAAAATAATTCTTTTTTACTTTAACTTATCCTAAAGTGAGGCATCATTATTTAACGAATCTATGATACAAAGACAAATTCAAAAGTATCAGCTATAAAATAAAGTTACAAAACAAAATTTGAACATTAGAAGGCTTTGATCTGGCCAAGTATTTTCTATCCAAAAGTCCATACAAAAGTCATTTCCAAAATTTCTCTCTCTCCATAACTCATTTTCATGATAAATACTTTTTAATCAATGACATCTCACTTTCATTAATTACATTTTTAAAGATTTAAATATTTCAAATGAAAATCAATTAGAAGAAAAAATCGAATCTTATAGATTTTCAAGAAACTGATAACAATTTGTTGTAAAATCTTTAAAATAACTTTTTTTAAAGAACAATAGCATTTTAGTACATATATTTTGTATAATTAAAATTTATGATTAATAAATATTATAAAACATATAAATAATGTTTTAAATAAAATTTATCGCATATAATATTTTAGATTTATCATAAACAATTTAATTGTGATATATAGTTCGTTTTATACGGATCATAGTACCCTTCACCGGAGAAAATTTGATTTGAGTTGGATAAGAACCTTTTGGATAGCAAAACTTTTTGAGTATTCAACTCAGCTACATATCTAGACTTCAAACATGAAGACTACTAGTTAAGACGAGACAATTATGGCATATTTGAGGCACTCGTTTTGTAATAATTGTGATATAATGTAATTAATTACTACTATTGAGCATTTCTTTTAATAAATATATTGAGAATGAATTAGAGATAGAGATGGAAATGGTAGAAAGAATTTATAGACAGTTAAAAAGATTAAATGTACAATTATAATAGATGATACTTTGACACATTTCAATAGAAAAAAAAAAAACTTTTGCTACAACTGTAAATTTATGTGAAATACATAAAACACAATTTTAATTATTTTTCACTGAGAGAGGGAAAAGTGATATTTTCACTCTTCAAGTTTTGTGTTATAATTTATATAACTAGTATTTAGTATCTACAACTTATCAAAAAGTTATTTTTATATGATTACATTAATAATAATAAACATAGTTATATATATTATAATTGAATTTCGAATATATGAAATATATTTATATTTACAGTAGTGAACAATTTGAATTATGGTATAAATTCATAGAGGAGTAGATTTGCAGATGATACCAACCAATGTTATATTCTAAATATACTCTATGAATTAAAGAGTTGATATACTGATGTGAATGATGTGTTTAATCGTAAATAGTTTATTTACAATCAACCAAAATATAAGAATATTTAATAATAAATTATAATAAAATATCCCTAATTATTATTTGTACATATTTTCTTAATTACTAAGATGAAATTATATTTTTATATTGAATATTGAATATTGGTTAAGAAATATTAAATATACTTACTGGGTATTTCCAATTAAAAAGCATATGGATAAAATATTGAATATATAAATAATAAATATTTTAATTTTCCTTAAACAATATCCTTAGAATATTTATTACTATTCTCTTATTTCACTTTGAATAGCGAAATATCCTCTCATAATTTTTTATATAAATAATCCTAATCTAAAATAAATAAATAAAAATCTAATACTTTTTACGTTTAGTTTCTTGGAAAATTAATAAGAAAAAAAATTATAAGATGATATTGAATAATACCAAAAAATAAGAATTCTAAATTTTTCTACTGGTCCTGTATTCAGTAAAAGAATAATATGATTTTTTTTTCTATATTTTAAAGATGTTAAATATATTTATTTTTACTTAAGCTCTTTATAAAGTGTTAAAATTATAATAAAAATATTGTACAAAAACATGACAGTGCTCTCTAAAATCCGGCCCCATTAAAGGGAAGAGAAAAGAAGGTAATGCATGTGAAACTGCACCATCCAGTACATCATATCCTATCCTTGGCTAATTAATGATTCCATAATTTCTAACATTATAATTAAACTGTTCTTTTTACATTATTATTGAATGAAAATGATCCTAGATCTAGTTTAGTATGATAGCAAAAGTTGACAATTTAACTGAAATGCAAACAAAAACAAAAACTTGGAACTACAAGGAAAGATGGAGAACCACACCACATAAAACCTGTTGGTTTAGGTTGTATTCATTATTGAAGGGCACCCCAAAAGCTAGATTAAGAAAGATCATTTGGTTGCCCTTTTGTTTTGAGAATACACTATTATAGCCAAGACTCCCGCATTCAACATATTATTGTCTGCAACATATTTTACCATTTTTGGCTATTTTTGTGCAGATCCTTGTGTCCTTACTTCACTAATCCGGATTCAGTTTGTCCATTGTGTCAAATTTTTGTTTGCTATCTGATTAAAGCTCCTTTCCTTGTTAATAGCCAGACGTACATTCCCTTTTAGAAAGTTCAACAACACCCACTGCATTTTAGAATTGTCACACTACTCCTTTGGCCACTCTCAATTTTCATGTTTTGCTACAAATTAATTAACGTTATTTCTTTATAGAACATATGCTAATAAGACTGTTTTAATAAAGGTTAAAGGGTCAAAGGAATGGCCAGACATTGTTAATAGTGCATTTGAGCATCACAATTATTTTCTGGATTCAGCCCAAAAGGCTCAAAATTCAGCCCAAATGGCTCATAAAGTATTCATAGTGACGAAAGTATGTAGGCTTTAACTTCTTCCACCCCACTAATTTCTTTGTCCACCTCTAGCATTGTTGTTTGATTTATATAATTTTAGCTTTCGTGACATGTGGTCAACTGATTCTTTTAGTTATTGGTTAAATTTATATATTTCATTTGAATTTGGTCTCCTATTAAAAATTATCTACATTCTTACTCGACAAAACATCATTATTTTATATTAAAGTTTATCCAAATTTTTTTGCTTGGAACCCAAAGTATAATTCTAATTAATTTTTAGTTTTACATACCGAATTATTTTGCTCTATGACGTGTTTGAGTAGAAAATAATATTTTTGTAGAGGATTTAAAATACTCTATGATAAAGTATATTTTTTAACATGAAATTTTAAAAGAAATTGAAATGAAATTTAGAAGAGGAATTTAATTATATAAAATTATAAAATTTTATATTTTATTTAAACAAAAGTAAGAATTAGAATTTTTTTTTATATCTTTTTACCTCTCAAATTATGTTTATTCTTTTCATGTTTTCTTTCTAGGTGAGTTGTTATTTGCTAGACATCTTTTGTTTATTTGATGTTCATGAGTTTTTTTTGGGTTAAATTTAATCATATAAGATATATATATGCCAATCTTGACATAAGTAAGTCAAGATGTTTTTATTAGAATATTAGAGATAATCAGATAATATCACTAATAATATAAGAGAGATAATAAAGAGAATATCAAAGAAACAAATCAGTATGATATGAGAGATAATCAAGGCAATATCAGAGAATAATATCATTAAGAATATCAGAAATAATCATAAAAAATAATCAAGGGAGTATTAGAGAATATTAGAGAATATCAAATGTATTTATTTAGAATAATTTCTATATTTAGTTTCCTTGAATTTAATATTAAGTGAGCTATTGTAAACAAAAAAATAAAATAGAACATTTAAGAAAAATCTTCTTCCATGTTATCATATTAGTTGCTCATTTTTGTTCATAGTTATCATATCCTTGTCTAACCTTTCCTAACCCTCGATACCATCGTAAGATGGTATCAAAGCGGTATTAGATCCTGAAAACTCAAAAACCAACATCATTATTCCATTACTCTTTACATCCCAAAAACATTAAAAAAAAACAAAAATATCATTTTGAAATGATGAAATTGGCAATAAAATGAATCAAAACCATAATAACTCCTCAACCGTTATTGATGAGCTAATTTTGCAAAATTACAACTAATGGCCTAGAAATTCAGCAAACACAAGTCAATCTTCACAATTTGTCAATTAGTTTCTTTATAAGAATTACACTTAGCTACAAATAAGTTTAATTATGATAACATTGATGTAAAGGATTCAATAATGCCTGTTGGGGTAATATTTTAATTTAGGGGCCAATAATATAGAATGAGTGTATAATATTTCAGAGAATGGGACTGGAGGCATATTAAAATAGTAGCTCTAAAGGATTCTAAGTTATAGAAGGCAAGTGGGAGATAACAAATACCCATTAACTATTGTGAAAAGAAAATAATGTGGGAAAAATTAACAAGAAATAAAAGGCATGGTGAAAATGAGGTATGGTGTATGTTGGGTGATTTTAACGTAACTAGGAACTCGAAAGAAAGGAAAGGGCTTAGTGAAGATGGTAATTAAAAGAGGGAGATACATGAATTTAATATCTTTATTGAAAATTTAGAACTATTAGATATACTAATGATTAAGAGAAATTAAATATAGTATAAAACAAATAGGACATTCAAAAGTAGGTTAGATAGAGTGTTAGTGTCCCAAGAAAGACTGGATTTATAGCCAGACTATAAGAAATGTGTTCTAGATACATCAATACTTGATATTATGCATTACTATTATAGAACACTTTGATAGATTGGAGCTTAAAACCCTCTAGAACTCTAGACGTGTGGTAGACAACGAATGAATCTAAGAAAACTATTAAGAGGTTTTGAGATATCTATGTGGTAAAGGAAAATGATATGAGGATCTTAAAAGAGAAGTTAAAAAGACTAAGACTTACGAGTTTGAAAGAAAGAGATATTTAAGGATATAAACTACAGAAAACAAAAGATTATTTCAAACATAAGAAACTTAAACAAAAAAGATGAAGATAGTGTCTATAGACGTAGTAAATTTAAGAAAAAAACAGTTGTTTGTATAATTGAAAAAAATAAATTTCAAATAGGATGCATTAATGTGACAAAAATCTAGGACCAAATGATTAGAGATAAGTGATCTGAACACGAAATAGGTTAATCAAGTAGAGGAGAACAAAGAACACGATGAAATAACTTAAAAACCACATCAAGTGATGTGAGGAGTCACCTAAGGTTAAGAAGAGATCAAGAATTTCTATAAAAGCAAATTCAGTGAAGATTAGAAATTAAAATCAGGTTAGATACCATAGAATTCCATTCTATTAATCCTGAAGATAATATGTTAACAAACAAATTTTCAGAAAGGGAAGTTAGGCAGGCCATGTGGGATTGTGAAAGTAGTAAAATCCTAGGCTTGATGGTTTCAATTTTTGTTTTATTAAGTTTTTTCTAGGATATTATTAAAGTGGAAGTATGAAGTATTGGAAATTATTTTCATATTTGTGAGAAACGGCCAAGGGAAAGAAATAAATAATTCATAACTCTTATACCTAAGAAAAAAAGTAACAAGGATTGGTGAGTATAGAGATATCGCTGGTGGCTAGTGTGTACAAGATAATATCTAAAATGTTCTCAAATAAACAAAGAAAATTTTGCATAAAATTATAAATCAAATGTAGTATGCATTTATAAAGAGTAGATGTTTGTTAGATGGTGTGGTGATAGTGTGGTGGATGAGGTAAGGAGGAAAAAGAAAAAATATATCATTGTAAAGGCATACTTTGAGAAAATATATGATTTGGTTAATTGTAAAATTCTTTACTATATGATGGAAAGATTGGGCTTATGCTCTGAATTGATCAAACTGATAAAGGAATATTTGAAATCAGACAAATTCTTCCTCCACCCCCATATCCTCTTCCTGCACCCCCATATAATTTTTTTATTCCATGACTGCCTTTCATAAAATTACATAAATACCTTCTCCTTCGTTTTTTGAAATTGTGAACCGGATGGGGGTGCATCCGGTTCTCATTTAAAAAAAAAAATACAAACCGGACGACTCCATCCGGTTCTCAACCCAGCAGATCGGAAAATCCTCAAATTCGCCGTTGACAGCCCCCCAAATCCCAAATCAACTACCCTAATCATCAATATCACCTACTAATTGCTAATAAACATCACAAATTGGTTACCTAATATGAGGGATTAATTGAAAGATTTTGAATAACGAAGGAACGGAAGTCGCGAATGGCTTACCTAAACCGGACGAAGGTTCTCTTAACCGGACGAACGGTTTGTATTTTTTTTTTTAAATGGGAACCGGATGCACCCTCCATCCGGTTCACAATTTCAAAAAACTGTAATCCGGATGGCTTGGTCATCCGGTTGGGAAGGGGAGGGGTTTTATTAAGATAGGGGTATTTATGTAATTTCATGAAGGGCAGTTATGGAATAAAAAAATTATATAGGGGTGCAGGAAGAGGGTATGGGGGTGGAGGAAGAATTTGTCTTGAAATCATCAACAATATCTATCCTAGTATATGGAAGCCCGAGGGAGGAATTTATACCAACAAAAGGCTTGAGATAAGGGGTTCCATCAGTGCCATTTTTGTTTATGGTAGTGGTTGAAGGATT
>Ga0209700_102560_pt1 | contig 36446 bp, 15 predicted proteins | sample SiratroredBW_FD_187528 | JGI IMG/M metagenome (GOLD analysis project Ga0209700, IMG submission 187528) | Root nodule microbial communities of legume samples collected from California, USA - Siratro red BW (SPAdes) (version 2) | ecosystem: Host-associated > Plants > Roots > Nodule | place: USA...
AAAAAAAAAAAAAAAAAAAATAAAAAGACTAAAATTAAAAAAAAAAAAAAAAAGTATAGAAACCTTATTCAAAAAATGTCATATACATCAATATTTACAAACTAATTTACCTAAATATTTTTACACGGTCAAGTGATAAAAAATTAGTGATAAATATGATCTTTAAAATAAATGTTATAAAACCACCGTATAAAGGATAATTTATATATTTGACTCACATTATACATTGTCATGAACTATTTATTTTAATTTCAAAATTACATCAACATTTTGTGTTTTTTTTTCTCCCTTTCATGATTACTATTCATATTACTCTCTACCAACTCTTGGTCATTTTTCTTTCTACTTAGTTTTCGTTTTCTGTCATCAATTATTACAACTATGAACTATGCCAGACACATGCATTGAAATTTAACCTAAAATATTATCCTCACCCTCGTAGAGTAATACATACATACATATATATATATATATATGTATATATATACTATTATATAAGAATATACTTATTTTGATAACTACCTTTGTCTCCACTTCTATCAAACCATCATATCCTTTAACTATTCTTAAAACTACTTACTAAAACAATTTACTACAACTTATATTTTTATCTTATTTTCTATATTTTTTGGTCAATCTACTAGATCGCATATTTATTATTTTTGTAATATTATGATTAATATTGACCTGATGATAAATTTTCTCACATGAAAGATCAAACTAATCTCTTCTTTTTCTATGTAACCTAAGCTTTCTTTATTTTGTTTTATAACAAATATATGAAGCCTTAGTTTATTATAAAGAGTATTGCTTGTAAATTTACATATATACATTATACATGGAACTCATTATTAAGATGGATAGCACGAGAGGCCACATGATGAGAATTTTGAGCACAAAAGATAAACAAAAGCTCAAAAGCAAGCATGATCCATGATTACTCAGAAAAAAAAGCATGGAGATTGTGTTAGGTCCATCTTTCTTTTTGTCACTATTTGGTTGCCCTTTTGCAGAGTGAATATCCATGTGGGTGAAGGGTTATTTATTTTGGTTTTGGTCACCCAGTAAGTGAAGTAACCTTTCCCAATTAATAATTAATATCCTAATTAATAAAAAAACAATACAATTGCACCAAATCCCACTAGGGCAAACTTTTGACAAATTTTCCTCGTAGGGTCTTTTCCCAAATTCATTATTTTGTTGGGTCACTTTTCATCGGAAACACTATTCCTAACAAATCAAAAACCACTCCAATGTCATATAATGCAGGCCAGGGCATGAACTGAAAGGGACAATAGAAATGCTGTTTTTTTTTTCTTTTTAATCTCCCTTTTCACATTACCATTTAGTGGCATAAATTACTATTTTATGAACGATATAACTTGGTCTCTTAAGATTCTCAATTAATCTCATGCATTTCATACATGTTATCTGGCTGTGGGGGGAAAAAAAGCAAGATGTTCCATTTGAAAAAGAAAAAGGGAAGGAAGGAAAATTAAAAGGAAAAGTTGGGGAAAAGAAAAAGTGGATGATAAGAATAGAAAAAAAAAATAATGTACCCTCTATTTAAGCTATAATTCATTGTTTGATTTTTGATATATATGATAAAATTTTCAAATACATGATGGTCACAATATTATGATAATCAAAATTTGGTCTAGTAGAAATGTAAGAATAGACTATATTTTCTTACCAAAACTTATAATCTAAGTCATTTAAAGTCTAATTTGGTATAACTTATTTGATAAAAGGCTAGACTTAAATTTTTATTATAAAAGAAGTTTATTTAATTGAATAGTTTAGACTCGGATTGTGAAAAAAGCCTATTAATTTAATATGTTAAATTACATCTTAAACGTTCGTATATGGTAATCAAATATGAATAACGTAATTTTAAATAACAATTTCTCACCCACTTTTACTACATTTCCAAAACTCAACTTATAAACTCAAATAATTTCTATTTACTTAAAACTCTTACAACTAATATATACTAGGTTCCTTTTTATGAGAGATATTAGTAAAAGATCATATCTAAAATTTTAACAATAAATTTATAACTAGTTTTACTTATATATTGTTTACATTTCATCTTTAATCAATTTGAGACTTCCAATTCACTTTAAATTCCTAACAATCTCACTTCTTTAAATATGATTATCTTCCATATTTAAAGACTCCTCTCTCAAGCAGAAATATTAATTAAACACGAATATTTTAATAATAACTATTTTATTGCATAGTCATTCTACAAACATTAAAGTTAAAGTTGATTTTAATGGTTCATTATCTTCTCATCTCATTAAACTCACAATAAAAATAATTTAAGTAATCCTTTAAAAGATTAGAAAAAGTTTCATAAAGTATAATTAAGCTTAATTTATTATAAAATTTTGATCCTTCGACAATGGTGATTATTTTATCACTGTCTCACTTATACTTTTTGATAGAAAAAAATGTAAAAATCAATTCCTAGAACTTAAAAAAAAAATTCAGCAAAAGTTCAAAGAGAATTAATTTTAAAGAGATAGAGAGATTTAAAGATCAATAACTAAATACTTAAAATTTTAATGCATATACTCAAAATAATCTATAATTTTTATTTGTATGCTCTTCTAAAAAACCATATTTATTAAACTAAAATTGAGTTTTACTACACTTATTTAGTGGACAAGAGAAATCCAAGATTAAAAAGATGAGATAATTTTAAAATTGGAAGAGAGAAAACAATTATTACTTTTTTTTATTTGTTTAGCTGTGTAGTAGTTAAGAAAAAATATGTATAAAACTGATATATAAATATTTATAATATATGAAAAAAGTGTGTGAAAATACATGCAATTTAGTATATATACTAAAACTAAAATCGTCTCTAATGAGTAATTAATGGATGCTTACAGTTTACCTCAATTCATAGTTGTCCTAAAGTGTTTAAATTATATAATTGTGAGAAAGATTCGTTAAATAAAAAGTGAAATACTTAATTTCTAATTTATAATTTTCTTTTTGTAAGTAGCAAGATTTTGTGATAAAAAAAAGTGTGTCAATACGTTTTTAGCATTTCTTATATCGAAAGTATAAACCAGTAATAATTTTTGTTCGAAAAGGGAAATTTGAGCTCGATTTTCTGACATTTTTAAGAAAGACTAAACCCTAAAACAAAGTAACTAAGAGAAACATTTGAAACGTTTTAGGGATCAAAATATTGACCCCGTTTTGTATTTCTTTTTCTATTCTTAGAATGCATAACTATGCATTTTCCAAACAAATTTCTAACTACCACAATTCTTTTTGTTCTTATCAACATATGTATGACCGAATTCATATGTTCATTCTTCTAGTTCCCTCCAAAATCATTTTTCATCATCTCAAATTGACATGCATTTTGGACCAAAAGTCACGTCAGATCCAACTTTAATGGTTTGTTTGTTTAGTTGGATTAGAAGAATGAAGAAAAGAGCATTACTATTCATGGAGGAAGAAGTCAAATTTTCCATAGTTGGTGTCCTAACTTCTCCCCTTTTGACCCTAATTATTTGTTTTTCTCAAACTACTTTTCCATGTTCCTTGTCCATTTCAATTCCTCAGATTTTGGGAAAGGTAGTTAATTAATATTATTGCATCAATATTTTAATTTAAAGTATTAACTATAAAATTAATATTTTTTTTGAATGGAAATTAGTTATGAAAAAAAACTTACACATAAATACTCTACATCAATGTTATGACCACCTAAACAAAAATTTGAAGTTAATTTACTTAAAAAGTATAAAATATTTTTATAGATTTAAAAAGAGATAATAGGTTGTAAAAAATTGGAAACAATATTATTGATGCGAAATATCTACTTATTTTAGCAATGATCAATATATTTTTTTTTTAAATTTCTATTATTTTAAGTGAGATGTGATAGTTTTAATTAGCCATTTTTATTATTTGCAAGAATAGAAATTGAGATCTATTTAAGAAGTTCAAATTCAACTTTACCGATACTTATAAAAAAACACTTATAAAAAATGTTAGTAATATAAACATATTATTTACGTAACTTCGCCAAAAAGATGAAAGACATTTGATTGTCTTGAATCTAGAAATTCCATTCACTCTTCAAATTGCTATAAAATTAGAATGTGGCTCATTCAATAATTTCAAATTTGGCACAAAAGTCAAAGGGGTTATGATCGTGAGCCACATATTAAAACCCTAAGTCTAATGCAATTTGATCCTAAAATTTCTTACTTTATGACTTTTATGACTGGTTTCATTCTTGACCATTCTTAAACAAAATCAACTTATCTCTTTCACATCTAAATTCCCATGATTTTGGTTGGAAATTTCAATTAGGGTAAGCATCCCAAAAGAGAAGTTCATCCATTTCAAACCAACCTTATTTAGATTTTGTTAATATAAATTGAAGAAAAAGAAAAGAAGATAATGAGATGGGATACACATAACTTCCTATTTTGATGAATAAAAGAAAAAATCTTGCTATTTTCAGTTTCATCCAAACAGATTCAACATTTCAGAGACACAGACCTTTCTTAAAACCAGTATTTGGGTTGCAATTATTCTAAAACTGTGTGTGTGTATATATATATAGAAATATCCTTGTAAAAAATATGTATGTATATTTAGCTTTCTGTTTTAGTAAAATTTTGACTTCAATTTTTCTAAACCTCTATATTCTTAACAATGCTTTTTACGAAGTTTAAATACAACAATTGAAGTCAATTACAATGTGATTAAAAATATCAATTACGAATATAATAAATGTTGCTAACTTAAGTAAAATTATTTTCTATATAATACAATTTATAAATAAAAAACAATACTTTTCATACTCTATTTAAAGAATTATTTTTTTACTAAAACCATTAATAAATAATTTTATCATAAACTTTTAACGTATCAGGAAGCAACTTTGAATAAACACTCTAAAATTACTAACTATTTTAAAATTCATATCAATATATAATTGTCACTGGACCACAATACAAAATTATTTTATTCTAACAAAAAGCCCAAATTTTAAGATATTAAGGTTTGTTTAAATAAATTGCTATTTTTTTAATATTTTTTTCATACTTAGGCACTTGAAATCAAACTTCTTTGTAATCATGATGCGCACCAAGATTAAGTTATTGTAAAGAAATATCACAAAATTTCAAAGATGAAAAGTTATAATTCTAAAAACCACAATCTAAAATATTAAAAAAAAAACACGACCCATTTTTTTAAGAACAAATTTCGGTGTCTATATTTTAAACTTTTACACCTACAGACAAGACAAGCTACCATAACAACTTTTTCTTGTGTTAAACATTAAAAATTGAAAAAGTATAATAGGAAATTTCTTGAAGCAAGTTGGATTGTTAAATCAAATTTGCCCAAATTCTAAAAAATGGGTTAATTAAGAATCACACATAGAAAAATGGAAGAGAGGAATTGAATGAATGGAGCAGCTACAATGCTTCCAAATTTAAAATCCCCTTTAGTCCACATTCCACTTTCTAAAATTCTGATACCACTTTTTTAACACCAGACACCAATCATCAAACAAACCAAACTCACACTTCAAAAACCCACACAACACAACATTTCTCTCAAACAACCTCTTTCTCTCTCTCTCTCTTGTTATTACTGCACTGTTCAATCAAGTACACCCATCATCTTCCCTCTCTTCACGCCTGCTCTAGCACTCAATTTGTGGCGCATGCTAGTAACTAGTACTGGTTTTAACTAACTGACGCTTCTTCCCTTGGAACATTTTCAACCTTCTTCTTCCTCCTCCTCTTCCCATCATGCCACACCTACCTTTCTTCTCTCTCCCAATGTTTTAACTTTCTTAAACACCCTCTGACTTCTCCACTACCTCTTCCATTTACATCATTTCCTTTCCCACCCTTCCTTATTTATCAACATACCCCTCAAACAATTCAACCAAAGATTGCAACTTTGATAACCCTTTGGCCTTTTGTTCTTCTTCCTCTTAATGGGTTTCCCTCCAATTTCCCTCATCTGTTCTGGTGTCTGAGCTTCGGCTTCGGGTTTCACTGTTCTATGTTCCCAAAGGTGTAGCCTTTTGGGGTGTGGAAGTGGGAGTGTGGGAGTTGTTTTTGGTGTTGGCACATCCCATTTTGAAGAAAGTGTGTGTGGCTGCAGCTATGGTTGCAGAAGCTTGGATTGTAAAGATGGGTAACCAGGTAAGTTCCAATCTCAAGCAAGCCCTTCTTCTTGAAACTTTGACAAAGAGGAAGCAGAACCACAAGAGGTCGGAGACCAAAGAGACCATAGGTATTCTTTCTTTTGAGGTAGCGAATGTGATGTCCAAAACTGTGCACCTCCACAGGTCGCTGTCGGAGTCTGAGATCTCAAAGCTGAGGAATGAGATCTTGGGCTCAGAGGGTGTTAGGAATTTGGTGTCCTCTGATGAGGGTTATCTCCTTGAGCTGGCTCTGGCAGAGAAGCTTGAGGAGTTGAATAGGGTTGCTAGTGTGGTCTCCAGGCTGGGGAAGAAGTGCTCTGAGCCTGCCCTGCAAGGGTTTGAGCATGTGTATGGGGACATTGTTGGTGGGGTTATAGATGTGAAGGAATTGGGGTTCTTGGTTAAGCACATGGAGGGAATGGTGAGGAAAATGGATAGGTATGTTAGTGTCACTCGGAATTTGTACAGTGAGATGGAAGTGTTGAATGAGTTGGAGCAAGCAGTGAAGAAGTTTCAGCATAACCAGCACGAGGAGAGTAGGAGGGCTTTTGAGCAGAAGCTCATGTGGCAGAAGCAAGATGTGAGACATCTTAAGGATGTTTCCCTTTGGAATCAGAACTTTGACAAGGTTGTCGAGTTGTTGGCTAGGACAGTTTGTACCATTTATGCTAGGATTTCTGTGATCTTTGGAGAATCCGCTTTGAGGAAGAATACCCTTGGCCTCGGCCTCGGTGGAGGCTCGCCGGCATCACAAAATGAATCCGGTTTTGTGTCTGGAAATATTAATCTTCAGACAAATTCAGAGAGGTTGAAGCGCAGTCAAAGCAGGAGAAATCGATCTAATTCTGGTTCGGTTGGGAGAACGGCTGCATCAGAGAGAAGGGGAACTACTAGTATTAAGCCTCAGATTGATTTGAGAAGAGGTGATTTAGCACCTCTTCGACCTGAAGATTTTGGTTTTCCATGTGGAACAAGTCCAGGGAGACTTTTCATGGAGTGCCTGAGTTTGAGTAGCTCAGTTTCAAAATTTGATGATGCTGATGATGGCTATGTGGTGAACCGGGAGGACCAACATAGTAGCTGTAGGAGTGGTGTGATAGGGAGTAATAGCATGAAGAGGGAGCATGTGTGCTATTCTGGTATTCTAAATCATTCTCAAAATGGTGTTCCTTTCACTGGAGATCTTAGGCAAGTCAAATCTGGTGTACAAAGTTGCTCTACATTAGGTCCCAAAAGTAGGTTAGTTGTTTATGCTCCTCCTTCCACACTTGGAGGCTGTGCTCTGGCATTGCACTATGCCAATGTCATAATAGTCATTGAGAAGCTGCTTCGCTACCCGCATTTAGTTGGGGAGGAAGCAAGGGATGATCTATATCAGATGCTACCTACAAGCTTAAGGCTATCCCTGAAGGCCAAACTGAAGTCATATGTGAAGAATTTGGCCATATATGATGCCCCTCTTGCCCATGATTGGAAGGAGAATCTTGATGGGATACTCAATTGGCTTGCTCCACTCGCCCATAACATGATCAGATGGCAAAGTGAGCGCAATTTTGAGCAACACCAAATTGTTAGCCGGACAAATGTTCTTCTACTTCAGACATTATTCTTTGCTGACAGGGAAAAGACTGAGGAATCAATCTGCCAACTTCTTGTTGGGTTGAATTACATATGCCGGTACGAGCATCAACAGAACGCGCTATTGGATTGCGCTAGCAGTTTTGATTTTGAAGATTGCGTGGAGTGGCAGTTGCAATGTGGAGATTCTTTTATCAGTTGAGTACATTTTGGATTTTAAAATCTTCAATATGGTGGTGAGCATTTTCTTGATTTTAAATATCTTACGAGGATATCATCTCTATACAAAGTGGAACTAAGAACTTTGTTCTTTGAGGATTAATGTTGTTGAAGACTTGGAAAGCATAATTGTATTTATTTTACAGTTTGACTTGCATTGGATAAGCAGTCAGTCATATTTATAAAGGGGCATAGAAGTTCATGCTGAACCTGTATATATTTTTATGTACAGATTGCTTATTGCTTAGAGCTTGCTTTGTTAGAAAGGTATCATGAATAGCACAGAAACTAGTATTGGTTTCTTAATCTTTAAGCCGGTTTTGATTTGTTGGTACTTGTATTTCTATTCTGGTTCTGTATCGTGACCAATTCATAGTGCCTATTCAAAGAATGAAAGCATACTGAAATTATAAATTGCTATCTTTTGCTTAGAGAGGAGTGAGGAACTTTACATTTACATTGTTTGAAATTCGCGGATAGTACTTACAAAGGGAAATTTTGTACATGGATGGTGTCACTCTATTGGTTATCAATCTATTAAAGATGTTTGTTCCTGTTATAGGCCCTTGAACTAAATCACAAATATTGGTAACTTTGTTATTGAATCTGCTACGTTTGAACCCTCAAAGCTGAGATTTTGTCTTTTATAAGTTAGATCTGTGTTGCTGTTGTAGAAAAAGCTCTCTGAAAATTGAACATTAAATTAGCAGCTACTTTTCACAATCATGAAAAGATGCACAAACAATAATTCTACGAAGATTCTTTGAATTTCTTTTCCACAAGAAACTTCAACCTTGTGAGATATCTAAAATTTTGTACATGTAAGAGAATCAGCTTCATTCTGCTGAAATCTGTGGATTTGTTTCCATTATGGTGCTTGAGAAGGGTGTACTACAATGGTGTAGGGGCCAAGATGAGATTACCATATTGATGAAAGGAGTGACATGTGATGTCACTGCACTGTTTGAATCACTTTATAACTAACATAGGAAAATCTCACTGTGACAAGACTGCATTGACATTGCTGATCCACCTGTGTGATATTCATTTATATCACAGCTGAAACTTTATTATCTTCTGCTTGATTTTGCTTCCTACGATACCTCTCCATGCAGTATATTAAATTCATGCATCGACTTTAGCACCAAGCTAATATTTTCATCAGCAAATCATAAAACAAAATTGTTAATGCCCTGAAAATAGTAAAAATATGTGATATATGTATGAATAAATAATTTATTCAATGATGGTATAATTTAGTCACAGCTATTAGAAAAGCATGGATGAAACATAAGAAAGCATGATTTTGAAAGATTCATAAAATAGATGTATTTTGGGATGAAGGAGAAAGGTGAAAGTGGTGTTATTTCTTGTTTAAGCATATAAAGTGTCAGATCTGAGTTGAATCCATTTGTTGATTTACTGGTGTATTATTATCTTAGTGGGAACAGAAACAGTGGCTACCATGTCAGTTGAATTAATATAATTAATTGGTAAGTCCAGGCTGGTAAAGTAGATGGCATGAAGTGGAGAAACATAGGTGGGTAGAAGAGGGCATTCATTGTTTCATTCACTCACTTTGGCAATAAAAAGGGCTTCCAAAGAGTGTGAGTGTGTAGTTGGATGCCATTAATCTTTTGTGGGGGTTGGCTTGGGGTTGTTTTTGTGGGGGTTCTTCTTCTTCTTCTCTCATCACTTGCTTTTCATTATGTCACACAAAATCAAAGGTCCACACTGGTTAGATTCTTCTTTTTCATTAACAGATGTCTTTGTTGGTGGTGTTCATCAAATCACACCCATCCAAATGTCATGAAGTTTTTTCATAAATATGTTTTGAAAATTACTTTAATAGGCTAAATATGTTTTTGGTTTCAAAAATATGTTTCACTTTTTTCTTTTGTTTATTCATAATTTTTTTTATTGTGTATTTTTATTAACTGTGTTGAGTGGTATTTTTATTTTGGACTTTTCTTTGAGTCAATGAGGAATTTTTGTACATGTTTTTATGTGATGACAAGTCAAGTTTGCAAAGCCAGAATGACAACAGGGATGAAATATAATTTTTTCATGGTCCTAAAGTTCAAAAAATTTATTAGGAAGCTGGAGAAAAACTCCAACATATTTTCTGATGAAAATATATATTTATGTTTATTAAAATTGAGACGTTTTACATTTATTAGAGATATGATTAAAATAAAATATTAGTAACCAACAATCCTCGTCTGTTTATATGAATTTTAATTAGCTCTAAATTTAAATTATTAGAAAATTTTATTTATATATAGTATTTGTAATACTTTTTTCATTTTTTATGTAACAAATTATTTTTTTTTCATTTTTTAATTTTTAATTTTAAAGAAAAATTCTGTTTCAATGAATGTATTTGTCAGTTTAACATTTTAAAATTATATTAAATATTATTATTTCAATTAAATAATGTTTGAAATGTCAGATAAAAGGTAAACAAGGAAAAAAGCATAATAACATATGAATAATTCTAATAAAAATGAAGAGATTAATTATTTTCTTAATCCGTATAATATAACTTTAAACTATAAAGGAAAGATATAATAATGTCACTATAATATTTTTAAAATATAAGTTTAACTACCATTTTTATTATGACTTATTACTTTTTTGCAAATTTTGTGTCTAACTTTTATATATGACACATTTCCCCTATTTTTTTTATATACAATTTAAATTTTCATTTTTTTTATCATATTCCTATTAAATTCTAAATAGCACAAATATTTTCTAACAATTTTAAATAAAGTTATTAGAAAAGTCAGCCCTATCTAATCTAACAGATCACTACATTTTTTTTCGGGTTGACTAAATGGACCATTTTAGCCTGTTTTAAAAAATTTAAATAAAAAAATAAATATTTTTAAAAATTTTGAGTCATTATTAAATGTAAAATTAGGCATAATTATTTAATATATTGACATAAATATAAATTAATATATATATACCTTTTTAAAATATAATAATTATTTTATTAAACAGATCAATTCATAAGCCTATGAACCAATTTAATATAAATTCATTTAGAACGAGTATTAAATGGATCAGACAAAAAAGGGTCCAGTTTAATTTAGATAATATTGTTTTAACTTAACTTGACCTATTTTATTAGTTTTTGGAACCATCTCATCATACCAAACTTATTTTTTACTGCTATAGTTTTAAATTGTGAATGAATGTATGTACCTATTTAAAAATAAGTGTAATTTAATGTAATTACGATTTTTACTAGTCAATATTAATGAATTTTATTTCTAATTTGAATATTTATTGCAGTTCTTACTAATGTGTTAAGAATTGAGATATGATATATGAAGGATTCTTTAAAGAATTTTTTTTAAAACCAACTACCACTGTATTCAATTACACAAAATCTTTTACATCACAGAATTTGATTACAAAATGTGCAAAAAAATTAAAATTTGACAAAATAAAAAAAATAAGAAATAATACAATTAAACCTAAGATATAATCATGTCAATTGAAAAAGCCATGTCTCCAAAAATTTGTTTCCTCATACATTATTTCTGCTCCACCAATTTCAACTAAACCTTGAAGTCAATTGAATATGGGTGAATTGCTTTTAGGGTTCTAACATAAAGTGTAGAGAAGTGATTAATAATAGGTTGTTGTGTGTTTGGGAAGCACTTATAACTTGTCCACCAATATGGTTTCTGGTCAATTTTGAATTAATGGCTTCTTTTCAGCAATGAGTCCTATTCTACCACTCAAACTCTTCCCATTGTAGTAAGGTCATACACAAACTTTGTGTTCAATAAATGTAAAATTGGAACCAAAAATTTAATCTCCAAACTTTGATGAGAAATTATAAATAGTGATTTTGAATAGTGCAAATGTATTTTCTCTCATTTTGTTTTTTAAGTAATAAACATACATGGGCACATGGTTATGATTTAGAATTTGAGGAGTTGGTTTAAAAAGATTTATTTTAGAATATTCACTAAAAAGGTTATTTTAGAATGAAGTTATTTAAAAGCCTTGTACGAATAATAAAAAAAAATAGTGAGCATTAGTTCTATGGTGTGTTAGGCAAACTAATCAAGCATGAACTTTATTATTAAAAGAACAAAAATGGTGTGTTTGAATTGTTGATGAAAAAGTATATTATTTTAATGATCAATTATATATAATTGATAGTTATAATATGTGATAATCACAATTTTAATAATATTTTTGAAAACAATATTTGAGATGACTAATTATGTTTGAATGCTACAAAAGTTAATTTTTACATAAATAGAAAGGTATGTGTGAAAGTAAAATAATTGTTTTAAAAAACCGTATATTAACCCAAAAAACACATTACTAAGACAAAACCTTAAAAATTAACATTATTATTAAACTAAATCTCAAACTTTTAATAAAAAAAAGTAGCAAGATAAACACTTAAAAAAAAAATCTAACTTTTGTGGACATTAAAATTTCAAGGATCCAAACTACATTATATTTTTAAGAGTAAGTGGTTCATGTGTAATTTTATTATCTATGCATGCTTATGGTCCCCACCAAAAACTATTATAGCTTTCTCAACTTGAATATTTAACCTACTTGTGCGTCTCACATGAAGAAATTGCATGTGCACACTTTCTTATCAAACTTATAAATTTTTTCCAATAGCTTCCAACACCTCTTCATTGGTTACTTTTCTCCCTAGATAGATGTGACTCATTTTTTCTTCATCTCATGCACCCAATTATATAAGCCTACTTATGTTTAATCTTCCAATCCCATCAACTAAATACTTTTAAATTAGGTCGAATGAAAAATAAAAAATTTAAACAATAATATTACAGAACATTTTTACAAATTACTTTGTACATAAAATAGTTGTAGTTTATTTGTTCAAATAAATATTTAAGACAACTTATCACAAGAGGAAAATAATCGAAATAAAAAAAAAAGTTTTTTAAATATATAATTTATATTACCCACTCATGATGTAACTGTTAAAATTTTTATGTAGTTTTTTTTCTTGAATATTTATTTTGATTTATGTAGAAGGTACTTTTAATTTATAAGAAATTATTTCAATTTTTTTTTAATTTTCTATTCATATAAATATTACAAAGAAATTATTCAAGCATACTTTTTTTATAAATAAGAAGATTAAGAGTACCTTTAGCTCAAATAATTTCCCTAGCCATTTTGAAAAGAAAATTCACATAAAGTGATTTTTTAATTTGTTTTATTAAAAAAAGTTAATAAACCTTGAAGAGAAAAAATTTAAATAAAAAATGAAAACAACTTCATGAATTAATATATAGTATTTATAATAATATTCTTAATAAGTAAATTTTAAGTTTTATTCAATCTTATATAAAATGAGATTTACAATTAGTTATAAATTATTGAAAGATCTTATTTTTTATTAAAATTAAATTTTTAATAAATATATAAGATTTTTTCAATATATATATTTTTTTCAAAAATATATTTAAGTGTAATTCTAAAATCCTCTTTCACCTTATGTTAAACTTTACCTCGTTCATGCATCTATCTATATTAGGTGAGACTAATCCTGTTTTCTTATAATAATTATTCTGATATAATATATAAATAATTTGAATTGATTAAATGTAAAACATTTTGGTTTTTACACTTAAAATTTAAATTCATAAGTAAACAGATATCAAAAGATACGACACCGTATGGACGTGTTCTCGTTAGTTATGAACCCAGTCCAGTTTCACACCGGTTTCTTTCTCGGATCTCGAAAAGAAGAAAATTTCTCACCGTTTTGTCACAGTTTTTCAGCATCTAAACAAGAACAAGATCTCATAATCATCAAATTCTGGGCGGGTCCTGAGACTTATTGCGAGCAATGAATTACAGAAGGTTCGTTTTCGAGAAGACACATTTTGATCTTTAATCTGTTCTTTCAATTTTATTTTATGCGTTTTAATTTTTAAATTGTAAAACCTAATGCACGGCCTTGGCGATCTTGCGTTCATGCCATGTGTTTGTGCTTTGTTCATTCGCTGATTGCAACCCTTGGTGCGGTATGAGGTAGAAGTTATCATGTCTGCTAGGAAAGATGTCAAACAATTGCTAAATGGTTACTGGTTATGAAAAATAAGAGGGAGGATTTTAATAGGGTGACAAGTTTTGGAAAATTAGAGGTTTTTGAGTTCAAACAAGATTGTAAGCTGTGGTGCGACAGGAAGGTTGTTTCTTAGGGCCGTGGGTTTAAATACTGGAAAAAACTTGGAGGGGAAAGGCCGGGCACACACTACAAACCACAATGCATCTACTCTTTCAAACAGGGGAAGTGAAAACTAGTTTATTTTGTTTATAGCTTGACTTAGTTTAAATTGTGGTTTGTTGTCTTGTTTATGATTATGAAGGAACTATAACCTTCAGACTATCTCTTTTACTTCACATCCTGAGCTGGTACCCAATCTAGGTTTTCTGTGCAGTATAGTATATTAACAGGTTTTCAGGAAAAAGAATAGGAATTTTGATTTTTTAGGAAGCAGAGTGGGTGAGGATATGATTCAATTGCAATTTTCTTTTATTTATCTCCATATTTTAATTTCAACAGTGCTTTCTCATTCAGTTTACAAAGCTAGATTTGAACTTGTTGCTCTGTTCTCACCCCCTGAGATGCCAACTTTAATTAACTATATTAAAATTTTAAAATAAATAAAAATGTTTATATTGAAAATCAGGATAAAAATTTTCATATCAAGCTCCTTACTGGAAGATATCCTGCTATATATTTTTCGTCTTGGTTGTATGAGAATTTTATGTCTGAGTCCATGTTCAAGTAGAGTAGGAGATTGAGTTAGCGGGCTTTTTCTAAAGTGGCTTGTTTGTTAAAATAATACTTGTACTTTGGATTCATGGCCGTCTTGCTCATATAATCTTCACCTTTTTTTTTCTAACCCACCAATGTGAGACCTGTTCTTCAACACTTCACACAAATTCAACTAGCTTGACACAAGTGTGACTTGTCTTCAATTTTCAGCCTGGGTTTAAGTTTTGGGCCTCAAAGGCTTCAAGTTTTGCTTTCATTTATTATAGTGGCTTTGTGCTACTTTTTTTGAGTTTTCAAGGCCGGCTTGATTTTATTTTGACAGTATTCTTTTGTCCTAGCCCTATAAATATACAAGTTTTGGGGTTTTCACTTTTGTTTGCTACTCTCTTTTATGGATTTCAGGTCTTCCCTATGATAGGGGCAGTGATGCCATAATAACAGAGTATGGAAGGATTATTCATTCTCTTATTGATTCCAATAATCGAGGAGAGGACATATGTAGGCAGAGTAGAGAACCATAAAAGGAAACGAAAAATATGCAATTTCAGAAATAAACAAAAAGAATATTGGTTTGTAATCCCTTAAATCATGTGATGCAACAGGATCACATAACATATGAGATTGCCTTCCAACGAGTTGTATACCTTTTTCTTGTGTTATTTCAAATTTAATGTTGTCACCATTTGTTTTACTTACACTCTGCTGTAAAATTTGTCTGTCTTAAGATCTATATGACGGAATTATTACCAAAAGAAATCTGTAAAATCTATTATCTGAAGTTGAGTTTGGTGAGGAAAATTCAATTGGTCTAATTCTGTCAGCAATAGGTTATAGAAAATTGTGTGTTTACACGACATATGCTATCATTTTCCATGTAAAGAGTGTTGGTAATAGCTTATCTTAAGATAAATATTCTGTTTGATTATTTTCAAATCAGTTCCCCCATAGGACCTTGTCTCTGATAGATTTTTTGAACTGCATTTTCTCTTGCTAAATTTGCTTTTGCAAATCTAGAATCATCTTGATTCATACTGCTTCTCATGAATATTTCTTCTCGTGGTTTTATAATTTATTCAGGAAGCAATTATTTTCTTCTATTAGGCTTTGATGTTTTTAAGATGATTTTTTCGTTGTTCTAAATTTTTATGAAATATTATATTAACTCTCATAACTGTGTAATTTTTAAATGCAGAGATAATCGTTCGTCCAGATCATCGCTTGTAGATGGTTTTGATAGTCTGGAGGAGGGTGGTCTAAGGGCTTCTTCCTCTTACTCACGTGAAATTAATGAGCATGATAATGATAAAGCCATAGAGAATTTGCATGACAGAGTTTCCTTTCTGAAACGAGTAAGTTTTATCTATCCAAGTACTGTTTCACTTTTGAAGTATTAAATGAATTCTGGTCTTAATCACACCTGGCTATATGAATTCTTAGTTCTGACTAATGAAAGGTTCATGGAAAAGTTCTGCTAGTGTTCAAAATATTTCTTGCCGTGGCTCTATTTTTGTTCAAGTTTGGCTATACGTTTGACACATGTTGTTTCTACTTTGCCCAATACCGTTTTGGATCATTCTATTGGGAAATGTCTGCCTTGTTTCTAATTTTCTGCTCTATTGTAAAAGCGAATGCGTTTGTATTTCTGTTAATAGGCATCAGTTGATTTGTAAATAAGGGGTTCTGAATTTATGTTAACTCCAGGTCTGGTAGTGCTTGTGATTAGTTCATCAAGGTTATGTGTGTGCGCATGTATGCCATGGCCTTTGTTCCTTTTTAAATGTCTTTTATGGTTGATACAGGAATGGAGAAGTACGATTAATGTTCTCATTTTTATTAAAATTATTATCTGATTTTATATTATACCATTTACCTCTCTAATTAAACAAATAAATAAAATTTTCCGTCACTTATTATATTCCTTTGTCTTTCGTGATAATTTCATGATAAATGTGTAAAAATAATTAAAAATTAGGTGTAGGTAAGAGTTTAATTGATATTTTTCAAAATATAGTAATTAATATTGTCTTGAACTTTTAAAATTACGAATAATAGGGCACAATATTTTTCTGAAAACTGATAGTGAAAGGCGTGAAGGTAGCAGTTGCTGGTGAAATCTCATCCATTTAAATAGAATTTTTCTTTCGTATGGGGTTTCTTTTAAATTATGAATGATTGGTCAGTTACTAATTTAAAGTCTAAGAAATTATTTAGCGTATTGGTTTCTTTGGATAAGGTTCTAAATTCTAATTATTCATTCACTAATTTGCTTAAAGGAACCACTAAAATGTAATTATCTGTTGATTTATATTTTCTTGGACTGATAATATTTACTTGAACAACAGTTAACAGGTGATATACATGAGGAGGTTGAGAGTCATAACCAGTTGCTTGATCGGGTGGTATGTAAACAATACACTTCTTGTGTTTCTGTGAGAAACTCTTTTCCCTTATTCTAATGGGCTTCCTTTTAAATTAGGGTAACAAAATGGATGCCTCTAGGGGTATGATGATGGGAACCATGGATCGATTCAAGAAGGTAATGTTTTTCTGCATTAATGAGCCTCATTTTGTCTTCTTTTGACATGATTGGAAAATGATTTAGTGTGTGGAAACCGGATTTTGTAGGTTTTTGAGAAGAAATCAGCGAGGAAAACGTGCTCATATGTGGGTTATTTCACAGTTGCCTTCATATTCATTTACTATCTTATTAGGTAAAATGATTGGATTCTCTTTTTACTGTTTGCCCTGACATGACTGAAATGAATATTTATGGAAAAAAATCTTAGATCCTGTCTTTAATGTTAGATGTTTATACTTCTCTTTAGGTTCATAGACAAGGTAATCTTTAAGAAAATAATTAAACCATCTAAGGCATTGTTTTCTTGTGCTTATCCTTGAACACAAATGCTACTGAGTCTCTGAAAATTTTGTAAAGACTCACTAATACAATTGTTGGCTCTTTTCTGCGGACATTAATGAATTAGTGAGAAATGCAATCTAACACACTTTAGTGGCAGATCTAGGACCCCTAGTTAGTTGGAGCATTTTATTTAAAAAATAATAATTATCATCATGGAATGGAATGAAATGCATAGCTTGAATAAAGTTCAAAGTACCTAAAGAGCTGAAATTGTAATGAAACGTAAGAAACAATGTAGCCAACTAGACGAGAAATGCTAGCACAGTGGATTGCCAGAACTTCTCAAATACTCCCTTCAGCACTCTCTTTGTTGGATGAAATTCATGAGACCCACAAAATATGCGGGTCTCATTTACAAACTAGTAAGACACAAATGAATTTAACTAATAAGAGTGTGTTGAAAGAAATAGTATTAGAGAGTCTATTAAACGAATCGTGGGATATTGAGGTTGTGTGTGAACGAAGAATTTTAAATTTTCAGAAGATTTAAAATGTTTGAAATTTGAACGGCTTTGATTTATATTTTCTATATTTTTACATATCAATTCAAATTTCGTAAATTTGAAACACTTAGTTTCAATAGGATAATTTAATTATTATTACATCCAAAAAAATTAAACATATTCAAAATTGAAATTTTATTAATATCAAAGGTTAGCTACTTTTAAATATTTGATGTGAGAGAAAGACATAGACGTGATAAATAAGATAATTTAAAATGTTTCATTTTTTTTTTTTATGGAAGCTGAAATTATCTAATTTAAGTACTCAAATTATTTATAACCTTTTTAAAATTTAATTTTTTAAACATTACTTATCCGAATAACATATCTCTCCATCACACATTTTAAATTCTCAAAAAAGTGAATTACCCTACAAAAATTCCTCATCTGTACACACAGCATAAATAAATGTATTTGTTGTCTGGATCATGTTCACTGGCACACCTGTAATGAATAATAACGCGAGGAAAGATGTTTACTGTTCACTGATGCAAACTATCATTTACTTTGCAGGATCCTTGGATATTTTACACTTGGGTAAGCACGTGTTGCTAAAAGCTTAGATATTGATCTTGTGATGAATGTTTGGAAGAAAAATGATGAAATCATGTGGTGTGCTGCAAAATGTTGGGACCATTCTATTCCTTTTTGGCTGAGATGGTTTGAGACTCACCTGTGATCGCAAAAACTTGTTGCATACATGAAGCTTAAGGAAAGTCTATATTGTATACTTCCTCTCTTGACCTGGTTCTGTATCCATTTTTTATAGTTGACAATTATAGGTTTGAGTTCATTTATTATGTAAATTCCTGCAATATGAAATGATTATATTCAATTGTAAGTAGAAGTGCTGGTGGATTGAGTAGAATGATTTTGAGAGAAAAAAAGTATCATATTCAATCACTTTTGTTTTTTCTTCGATGATTCATTTTCTATCCAAAACCTTATAAATCCATACTTCAGGTGTGCGAAATGTTATCAATTACCATAAACTCTTAAATTATCTATTAAGCTTTTCAACTTTATTTTGGTACATGATCTATTAAAAATTACCAATAACTGTTTATGGACGATCTTCCAATTCATCTTTGGTGAAGTTTTTTTAATAGATCATGTATACACTAAGAATGGATGATAACATAAACAGTTACGCTTTGAAGCACATCGAAATTAAATTTTGAACACTGGACCTGGACATCAAACATTTATAGGGACGTAAACATTGTGGAAGAGATTATGTTTATGAATAATCAAATAATAAATGAGATAATAGATATAAATGAATAGTTGTAGTTTTTCTTATGATATCTTTGACACTTTGATACCTTAAAGCATGGGGAGTATGGGGAGTACTCTCTTTGCTTTATCAAGTATTTTAATTCAAGTGTGGACAGTAACCAGTGATGAGAAACAACGACAGAATGGTGAGAAAGTCAATAACATCTTTCATGCTTTGTCCATTCAATTTGAATGTTCATGCTTGTTTTTGTTTATTCATGCTTGTCTTTTTGGATTGTCCTTATGGCCTATAGAGTTTTCTCTCCATTGGTTCCATTTCCACACCTTTCTTAGGGATGATTTAGTGATTCTTTTGTTTCTGTCTCGTAGCTATCTTTTTCTTCACAGAATGGGGCATAATCTCCTACTGTGATCACACTTCATGGTTAACATAAAAAAGGTTATATATTGGAATAAATGCTTCTATTCATAATGCAGTTATGCTACCTTAATGGGGGAACCTAGGTTATTGAGTTGGTTAGGAACGTTTATGGGATTAACCCTAATTTAATTCAACTCAAATAACAGTGTTCAAATTTTCTGTTATTAGGCCACAATCTATTAAATCATGTGATATATATATATATATATATATATATATATATATATATATATATATATATATATATATATATAAATCGAGTGTCTCAAACTAAAATATAAGATAAATATTTCTCTAAAATAAATAAATAAATAAATTTATTTAAACTTGACAGGACCACTGTCATAACCCTAATTAAATCACAACAATAAAAACGGGTCACGTCTAAATTAATTTTTTAGTATAAAATAATTAATTGTAATAAATATACACAAGGATTATTGTTTAGGATCACAAAGATGCTAGACTTATTAATTAATCTTTTAGAGAAAAAATGATAATTTTTTATAGCGAGATGACCGTGATGTGTAACATATCTAAAAAATATCAGAAAAGAGTAAGAAAATAAAGTGCAATTTCTAATAAAAAAAACATGCAATATGATAAAAAATATGAGATTTGTTCTCTGTATATCTCTATCACTTGTTTGGTTTATTACGTATTTTATTTTCGTTAAACGTTCCTATATGATTTCTATTATTATTAAATTTTATTTCTTTTCTTTTATATCATTGTGATATAACACCCCAATCATATATGGAAGACTCAAAGGGAAACTCATCTCAAATATAAAATCCAAGCTTCAGTAACAAGCAACCTCAAATAAGCACGAAATTTACCAGGTATTTTTTTTTAGTTTACACCTCTCACTTTACTAAGTATACCCTATTTCTAACTTTTTTATGTAAATTTATCATAGTATCCTTCTCCTTTGTTATTACATCGATTGAAAATGTAGTAATGCATAAATAGGATTGATAAAAAAAAATGAATATGGAGTTAATTAAGATGGGAGTTAAAAAATAGGCTTTTTAATAATAATGATAATAATAATAATAATGACAATAATAATAATAATAATAATAATAATAATAATAATAATAATAATAATAATAATAATAATGTCAATAATAATAATAATAATAATAATAAAAATAATAATAATGTCAATAATAATAATAATAATAATAATAAAAATGAGAGCTACAAAAGGAAGATTTAAAGAATAACAAATATGTGGAGATGTAAAAATAGGGTTTAACAACAAAAATTCATAAAAAGGAAGGGGGTTGCACTTAGTAAATAGGGACTTGTAAATATCAAAAGAAAATATCACAGCTTTAAAACTAAACCCTAAAGTTGAATAGACCAGCTTGGCCCATCAGAATCTTAAGCTTAGCCCAGTCTCAATCAAATCACATGGCTAACAAAAAACTAAATAACATAAAATCATAAAACTAAAAAAATCATACCTTATTATTTTCTCTATTTCTGTTTGTTGCCTCATGCACAGTGTATTTCACTTGTATTCTGACGAGGAGTACCTGCATACTAATGGTACTACTTTTATTTAAAAAATATAAAAAAATTGAGATATATATATATATATATATAGAAGATAATGCTGAATATAGTAAATATTAAGTAAAATTATTAAAAATATTTATGATCTGGGACAACTAAAAACCATAGAAAAAATAGACATTTAATAATAATAATAAAATTGTAATTATATGACTATAAAAATATATAATTTTACAATTGAAAAAGGTAAAAAAAAATAAGATAAGAATAAATGTTTTATATAATATTTTAAAAAAACTGTCTTAGGTCTTAAAACTCCCACTCACATGTTTATTCTCTAGAATATTATATCACGTTTTTATTTTTCATTTGAAAAACATTTTTCATTGTTTATTGAAATTGATTAAAAACTACAAAATTATTAATATATCTCATTCTTTTATATGATGAATTTCACTCCTGATTTTTTAGCCTCAACAAATGAAGTTATAATAAGTTATTAAAAAATATATTACTAACTCGTCTACAGTGTCCTCATTACATATTATATATTGCTCCTAAACAATTTTTCTTTTAAAAAAAAGTTAATTTAAGAAGCTTTTACTTAATCTTTCTACTTCACTAGTTAAGTTGTGCCATAATTCATGCCCTAGATTCATCCAACATATGGATATGGTCATGGGACCATTACAAAGAACTTGTGTTAATGGAACACCACATTGCCCATAATTTGTTAACTTCATTAACTGAAGATATTCAGAGTAGGTTTATTGGTGCTTCAATTCATTCATGCTATGTTTGGAATACTTTAATATATAATCATAGGTTCTAAGCTTTCACCATTATTAACTGAGAACAAAAATATGAGTTCACAAGATAAAACAAAATATATTAAATAATCTTATTAAAACTTAAAATAAGTGTTTTTTTTAAATAAATGACTTTTAAAGTAATCACTTATTTAAGAAGTAGATAGAGTTTGTTTATTAAATAAATAAAAAAATACCTATTTTAAAAATAAATAGATTTTACCAATACATAAAAAACAGAAATTTATTTATTTTATTAAATAAATATTTTCTTAAAAAAAATATGCACAGGCCAATATCATAATACATAGTCATCATGCCAATAGCACTTTTGAGAGAATAAAAAATATTTGAGAACGATATCATTCTAATAAACTTGGAAGATAAATATATTTACTTTTATATTTCCAAAATTATAAGAAGATTTTTTGAAACAAACACATTTTATAGAATTTTTATTATTTAGAATTGAGTAAATAATATTTAAACCCTTTAAACTTTGTTAAGACTACACTTAGTTATCTGTTTTTTTATCATTTACAACAACTTACCTTATAATGTTTTCAGACAATTAAACAGTGTTAGTATAATTATTTTAAATAATTAGTAAAAAGTAGTATAAGAGCAAATAAATGAGAAATATTAGGAACAAAATTAATAATATTTTAGAAAATTCAATATAATCTACTCCTTGATTTTAAATCCTGAAAAAAAAAAAAAACTGTTAGAACCATTCATACTATTTTCACTAAAATACATTTTAATGCTTATAAACACAGTTTGATACATTTAAAAGTCTTACATAATTTAAAATCCCTTCAAAAGATAACTAATTATATACATAATTATTCTTCAATTCAGATATATGTTTTTTAAGAACAAAATTATGACAAACTATCCGACATTATTACCCTACTGTTGTTAGTTTAGTTTCGGTAAAAGACCAAAGTTATCAATGCTCCACTAACAAAGTCTCAATTATTCAATATATATATATATATATATATATATATATATACATATATATATATATATATATATATATAAAAGGATGAAATTACAAAAAACAAATAATTTCACATTAAAAAGTCTAAAAGAAATAAGTTTTGAAAATAAAATTAAAACACCCAAAGTTTTAAAATGGAGGGAGCAAATATTAATTTTCTTATATAATACATGTTTATGTTTATGTATGTATGTTGAAAATCTTCAAAGTAAAACAAGTACATAAAAAATATCACAATTAAACACATAGAGAAAAAAAAAAAACTTTACATTAATTCACAAATCTTGAAGAGGAAACTAGCAGTCTTAGAGTATCAATCACTCGCCTACCTAGTTAGAACAGAATCAAAACAATCATTATCTATGTTAATTAATCACTTGCATTTACTATTTCTCTTTTTGAACAATGCTACAAAGAAATTCTCTCACTCACTATATATTATTGCACAACTTTTGTGCCTTTTCTTTGTGAGAAAGAGTAATCCACACTTCATTATTTTTACAATTAGTTACCATTTTGGGTTAAAACTTTTCAATCATTGTTAAGAACTTATTAATTAACACAGACAGAGTCTGACCCACTAGCAGACTAATGTCACATGTGGAGGAACCATAATTATTCATAAAAACAAACTACATGGTTAAAGCATAAACCATAAGATAAGTGTTTTCATTATTAATATGCTTATAAAATTACTTATAAAATTTGAGGTACGATTAGATTTTTTTTTTCTAATCAGATTTACAGTTTAAAGTTAGTAACATGAGATTATATTTAATATATAAACTTTTGAGCAAAATTTGAATTTGAATTAAAAACCCACTTTAATATTATTTAGGGTAATATAACTAATTGTTGTCCTATTATATATGTACATGTCTCATATCTAAGATCAACCTCGTATTCAACAGTTAATTTGATGATACTTTGTTATCAATAAATATATATAAATATATTTCTTATATTAGTTAAAAATTCGTTTTCAAAAATGTTTTATCAACTTTGTCATAGGGACACATCTTAGCACCAACTTTACCTAGGAAGATTCAAATTCCCACAAGACAGACAACCTTTTCCAAGGCGAATATCACGGTCACCTAAAAATTCAATTACTACTGTATAAGACATTACTTTATATTTTTATCTTTATTCAAATAGTATATAATATCACCATTTTCATATCTATAATTTCATTTTAACTTTATCTTTATTCAAATAGTATATAATATCACCATTTTCATATCTATAATTTCATTTTAACTGCTAAGTTCATGTTCATAAAATAATGAAACAAAATTATATTTTCGACTTTAAATATAAATTATTGCTAAATTGACATACAATGACCTAAAAAACCTTGATTTTGTAGTTCTTATATTTTTTTTCTATCATCCAACGAAGAAAAAGAGTATACTTACAAGAATATATGAAATATTAACCCGTATACAAAATCGTAATTTCTATCTAAATTTATCTTGAAATTATTTTGATAAATGTGATTTTAATTATAATCAATTTGTAGTGAAAGATCTTTAGGGGTTGTTTTGAACTACTTGACATAGCACTTCAAAGTTGTTTTCAAAATAAATTAGTTGCTTCTCTAAGTAATTCCAAATAATTTAATCTTAAAAATAAAAAAATATTAATTGAAACAGTAAATATTATTATATATAATAATCAAATTTAAATTAAAAATATAAAATTGTGAAATGTTTGAATTTTCTTAAAGTTTCTTTCATAGAGTAAAATTGATTGTAAATTTTTTAATAATAATGTCATAAACAGGGACCAAAAAATTACATTTTTTTAATATATATATAAAGCAATTAATTTTGCAAAGAAGTAAAATTAAATATAAATTGTTTAGTAATAATGTGACAGTAATAGAGATAATAAATTACGTTCTTAATGTATGAGGCAATTTATGTAACTTGCTTCCATTAGAGATCACCTTATAGTCTATTATAACTGTAATTTTATATTAATTATTAAGCTGTGACTTAAAACAAACTTTAATGCATATAGCCAGATTATATCCTGAAATCTGACACGATAGTGTTTTTTTATAGATATGATGTAATGGATATATATCTAATTATTATTTTTTTATACCAGGACAGGAGTATCTCTTATTCAATTATTTTAATTTATTTAATAGTGATTCAATTATAAGTTTTAATCAAACTTCTTAGATTGAACTTCTTATACTTATACTAGTGTTTGAATTCAATTTTGTGTTTAAAGTTGGTTACAACCTACTTTAATAGATATTTTGTAACAATAATCATTGCAGGACTAATATTTTTGTATTGTAATTTATATAGAAATTTAATCTTTAGGTGTACAAATATAACTAAGTCATGAAGTTCAGAATACTCTTACAATGAATCTCTAGAATATAATTAGTTATAAAAGGAGTGCAATTGTCATTATTTCATCTATTATAAGTTAAATTTATTAGAATTTGTCTAGTATAACTACAAATATTATAGATGCTGTTGTTAGTGTTATGTAATTTAACTACAAATATTACATGTTTTAAGTTAGTGTGTGGTAAGTAACATGTTAAGATAGACTTGTATATGTATAAAAGTTATGACATCCTCAAATGTCCCATTTTTATTAAATTTGTTCATTATTGAGATAAAAAAATACTATTTGCACTTGTAGCTATATTTCACACATGAAAAAATAGACAATTCATTAGCATATTTGCTTGAACCCATGATATGGACACCAACAGAGCAAGGACCCGAATAGTGTTTGTACTAATGCCTCTGTGCTTTATTTGTGTTTGAATGCTTCATTCAAATCAAATCCAACACTTTGTTTCCAGGTTTTACCCTCACCAGCTCATGTCAGTTCCCAATACCAGAATCAACTCAAAATTCTGAACTACTTCCTGCAATTCTATCCCTTTTGCACCATCCTTCTTAGACTATTACCTCATTGCTCTCATGCAATCTACAAGCCATAACACTATCATAAAAGACTCAACAGAAAATCTCTTCAGCATCCATCTTCATTTTCCTACACACAATGTTAATTAAAAGAGTTTTGAAGCCAATTCCAGAACAACTGATAGCAGCAATAGGGCATCTCAAGAAAAGGTGGTAAGTGGTTTCATCACTTCTAACACAAACTGCAGATAAACTTATTTCATTTAACCTCTCTAAACTATAATTTTAATTTATTAAGAAATTTGTTTTATTTTATATATAGAAGAAACATATATTATTTAACTTCTTATGCTGATAAAAAAAGAACTTAGTATTGTAGCTTTCAACTTCTTCCTAGTTTTCTCTATATTCTTATCCGATTTGACCTTACATATCCCACCAAAGCCTGCTTGAAACTCCCCCATCTTGTTCCTCCATCATCACCTTAGCCAACCACACCAGCACAATTCTCATTAGTTGTTGAAGCTCTTCCATATCTTCTTAGACTCAGGTATGTCATGAAATTCATCATTGTATTTTCCTTTGAAGGAAATGGGAAAGTTTTTACCCTTCTCTTGCTTCCAAATATTTACAAGAATGAGTAGAAGCACCTTCCCAAAAATGAAAATGCTGTGATTATTTCAATTCAAAGATAATTAAACTGGCAAGTTTTCTAGCTCTAAAGCATCACAGTCATCATTTTCTTCTAGAAGAATAAATTGAAATTGAGCATAAGGAGGTTTAGTGCAGAGACCACTTGTACTGCCACATTGTGACCATGATAGCCCACAAGGGGGTTTAAGATCAGTGTTTGGTCCAATTTCTGGTCACAGTTTGTGGCCAAAGATCCGGTAGCAGCAGAAAGCGAAACTGTTCATAAATATATATTAAAAATCATTTTTTTAAATTATATATAATTTCAATTCACAGTTTGTTTCTTTAAATACCACCGCATGCTAAAGTTATTTTATATAAGTTAGTCAAATGTTAATAGATTATTGAGATTGTTTTTTATAGTAAACTATAATAACGTATCTCTTATGAAAAAAAGTTAGAAATAAATTAATCTATATTAACAGTTATTTATTTAAAAGTTTGACTTATTTTAAGAGATGTCATATTAACAAACAAACTCGAGATTCAAATTTCTTTCACGTATATAAGGGATATAAATCAATCTTTAGAAAATATATTTATCTAAATCCTTAACTTATTTGAATGTCATGAGAGATTCAATTGTTTGTTCATGTATACATAATTACCTGTAAATCATACATTTGTTTTAACTATTTGACTGATTCTTTATTACTTCTACCTTCAGCTCTTATTATATTTATTTTATCATGACTTGACCTACAAATAAGGAAAGTCCCTACAATTTACTAGACACTTACCTCTTTAATATATACTTTAAAATTTAACCTAACAAATGTCTTCACATATATATTTAGATTGAGTTGATAAAGAATTTCCCCTCAAATGGAACGTTGAAGTGTAAAAATATTGGGACCCAAGACAAGGACTGGCTCCCCACCTGGCCACTTGCACCAGACCCCACAAAACCCTAATTTCCAAGACCCTCCAAAAGCAGAGCTAGTTGTTGCCATTGTGCCATTGCATATTAGTGCCACCCACAACAAAGAACAAAAATTAAATTAAATAAACAAACAGTGTTAGAGATTGAGTGTAAGGGGAAAAAATTATTGTAGCTCCCCAAATCACAACATGGCTCGCCCCAAGAACACAATTCATACATTTTTTTTTTTTACAACAAAACAGTTTTTGTTGTGTTGTTCTTCTATAAATATATGTTATCAGTGTACTAAGCATTTATACTTATGATATAATTATTACCTATATTCAAGTGTTTTGCTTTTGTTTACTCTTTTTTCTTAGATCTCTCGCAATTATCATTGTGCTTGATTCTGTGAAGGCTTTTTCATCCGTTCCATCTTTCGTCCACTGAGATCACTTCCTCATACAAATAGTCAAAAAAATAAAATAAAATGAAAACACATTAATTTATAAAGTAGAACACTTCCTGATCGTCTGATGCATACAAACAAACCATCTTCTGAAGAAAACCCATCTCTTTTATTCAATTAAATAATCAATTGATTGATGAATTAATTAATTAATCTCTTTCATTACTTTGATTCCCTTGAGTCATTGAATCTAATTCCTCTCCTCTAACTTCTAAGCACCATACCACACCACATCTCTTTCCTTTTCCCCTCTCTCTCTCTTTCTTTCTTTCTCTCTCTACCCTTCCATCCATTAGAGAGTGGAAACACCATCCATGTATTAGGTCATGGACACAAGAGACACCCCTTCTCGGTTAATTTCTCCTTAAGACCTAGCTGTGAAGGGTTTGACTTTTCTGGTCCCTTGAATTCAGAAAACATCACAAACCAAATCAATCTCCTGTTATAGTTGGCAAGTTGGAAAATTGCGTTCTAGCAAAGGCAAATTGAGAGCTAGCTTTAAATTCCCTCGTGAGTCATGATGCTTAACCTTCTTGCTTTATCATCAGAAAATACTGTTCTAGGGTAAGAAAATAGTGTGTCTGAAAAAACTTGTTCAGATCTCCTGGTGGAAGAGGACAGTCTCAACAGCAATTCTGGCTAATCCGTGGTGGACCGGTCATCAGGTGGGGTTGGGTGCAGGGGTAGACCCTGCAACCAATTCACCATCTTCCACCTTAAACAAACGTCACATGGACCTTTCCATCAACGAAAGAAGCTTCGGCAGAGAAAGAGAAGACGAAGAGGAAGAAGATAGAGACAACGGTGATGAACCCAAAGAGGGTGCAGTCGAGGTGGGCACTCGCAGGCCCAGAGGGAGACCACCGGGCTCCAAGAACAAGCCCAAACCACCCATCTTTGTCACCAGGGACAGCCCCAACTCCCTCAGAAGCCATGTCATGGAGGTTGCCGGTGGCGCCGACGTGGCCGAAAGCGTCGCCCAGTTCGCTCGGCGCCGCCAGCGTGGGGTGTGTGTCCTCAGCGGGAGCGGCTCCGTGGCCAACGTCACTCTCCGGCAACCGGCAGCGCCCGGAGCGGTTGTGGCACTGCATGGAAGGTTTGAGATTTTATCCCTAACGGGAGCGTTTCTACCTGGTCCTGCTCCGCCGGGTGCCACCGGACTTACTGTGTATCTGGCCGGAGGACAGGGCCAGGTGGTGGGAGGGAGCGTTGTAGGTCCTCTTGTGGCAGCTGGACCAGTGATGATTATAGCTGCCACTTTTGCTAATGCTACATATGAGAGGTTGCCACTTGAAGAGGAAGACGAAGATGGTGGTGGTGGTGGTAGTGTTCAAGGAGGAAGTGCTCTTGGAGGGTCTCCTCCGGGAATTGGAAGCAGTGGTGGTGGTGGTGGTGATGGTGTGAGTGGTGGGAGCCACTTGCCCGGTGGGATTCCTGATCCTTCTTCTTTGCCTTTGTATAACCTCCCACCAAATCTTCTATCCAATGGAGGAGGCCAAGTGGGGCATGAGGCTTTTCCTTGGGCTCATGGCCATGGAAGACCACCTTACTGACCTCATATCAAGGCTTTTCATTGCAGTGAGCAGATTCACAACTCTAATGTTGTGCTCACAATTGATGTTATTGGATGTGGTAGTTTCAAAACTTCATGTACATCATGTGTGGCTGGTTCAAGATTCTGATGATGGTGTTGTCTTCTATTTTGAGGTTAGGATCAATTGAGGAAAAGAATGTCAAAGATTTAGAAAACTGGAGTAGTTGTGAAGAACTGTGGGAGATGAAGAACGGAACCTGTTTTACTTAGCTCAGTGTATATGTATATGGAGTAAGAACTTTGATTTCTGTGTTTTTCTTTCCCTTTTGCTTTATGTGTTTGGAATAATGATGGTGGGAGTATTTTTAATGGATAAATTTTCTGAATAGTTTAATTCAGTACATTTTAGTTCATGATTTCTCTTTATCCTTGATGTTTTTGTTGTTATGAGATATTATATTCATGTAAAAAAATATCTATATTTTACTTAGATGATGTTTTTTTATGCCTCTGCACTATATTATTCATCTTTAACTATAAAAAATTGTGGTGTAAAATAAGAGTTGTCTTTCCTTATTTGGGTTCTTTACATGTTATTATTTTAGTAGGCACTTATTTCGTGGCTATTAAATACATGATGGGATGATTGATTAGACTTGCAGACGTGAAGAAGTTTGTGTTTGTTGTTTCTGGGGGAGGGAAATTGTGGTCTTCTCACACGCCATTGGATTTGCCGGTTCTTACTATCGTCTTTTTCTTTCATTTTTTTTAACTTTTTTTACTGCCGAGAAGAAAGTGAATCAATGCTTGGAATAGTTTGATATAACATAACAAAATGAGATAAACACATACAACATTCATGTATGTTTATAGTTCTAGTTCCAAATTACAAGATAAGAATAAATTTCATTTAACAAAAGCACATTTACAAATAAAAACACAAGATTGTTCGACAACTATTATTAGTTAAAATATAATTTTTATGACAAAAATTGCAATCCCCTGATAACACAAAACTACTCAACAGATTTATAAATTTATAAATTCTTCTTTTTTTAACAATTTACTATTTTTTCTTTATATTATTCAATACAGGATCGTGGTGGATAGCCTCTTGATAACTAACATTTCTTAAAAATAATACCTTATTACAAATTTGTTTCTTAACTATATTTAATTTTCAGGGCGTACCATACTGATTCTTAATTACGATTGCTATATATGAATGAGAACTTTGGATATGCACTTTGCTTGTTAAATGCACATAGCAAACATGGATATTTTTTTAAGGTGAAAACACCCAACTTTATATTAACTCCTTGTAACTTTAACAAAAATAGAAAAAAAAAATATTTAAACATATATTTTCTCTCGATTTTTTTATAATAAAAAGGTTATAAAACAATATATAAACAAATAAGTTGGAGTAATGCAATATAAAAGATCTAAAATAATACAATATGGCTTGCCTTTTTTGTCTTGTCAATTATTGTTTGAGGAACATTATCATATACTTCATTTTTAATTAATGCATGTTTAGTAAAGTCTATCTGCAACTACTTTAATTTTGCTTACATATTAAAATACTTCTCTTAATACATTTAGTTTGATATTATTTTTTATCTTGTTTTTAATTAATTTTTTTGTCAGTGAAGAATGAATTGAATGCCTTCAATTAAATAAATCGAAGTTATGTTTATATTTTTGTTTAGATGATAAAAAATTTCATATTTAAATTCAGCAAAAGGATGCTTTCCAACTATTTGCAGAAGTTAAACATTTTTATATGGGTTCTTGATATATAAATTATAACAAATTATAACCAAGAATTAAATAGATCATGGGGAAGAGAGAGAGCTATATCTGAATTTATTTAATGTGTAAGGGGATTGTGCACATATCTTTTAATAGAAGGAATGAAGTACTTCAAGTATTTCATTTTAATAAAAATAAATAAAATTGGATGATAAAAAAAACTTATAAGACTTGATCAAGTTACATTGGTGTGTGCGTCTATATATATATATAGTCTCTGTATTGAGTTAATATGTTTCTTTTCTAATAAAATTTTGTTGTTATAAATCCTTTAAGTTGGGTAATTATAAACTTTATAGCTAACAATTTCACTCAGATTAAGTCACTTAGTTAATAAATGACATAATATTAGTGTAATTAGGGCTTAAGTATTATTAGTTAGCCAGTGTTACTCTAAATTGTCACTATTATAACCTCACACAGCTAAATGTTAACAAGCTACACCATAATAGTATAAGCTATAAGTTATACACAACTTGCGTAAATGTTAAGAAACTACGTTGTGAGTGTAAGCTATGTATGTTAATTGATCATACTCATTATTGTTTTAGCTTAAAATCAAATTTTTAATGTAAAACATTATCTAAAATGAAATCAATAGGTATTTCATCACAAATATTAAAAATAAAATGTACATAGTTATCAACATTTCAGGAAGAATATTCTTGCGTATACACATTTCTTTCAGATTGTTGTACCTGCCTCTTAGACTTTGTAGAACGATTCTGCTAATTGTTTTGTTTTTAATGACTTCATTGTAATTGTCTAGATATAAAATGAGTTGGGATTGTTGTGTTTCACAACAGGGATTACACCTTTCAATTGCGAGTAATAAAAATTAGCAAATAAAAATAATAATTCGTAATAGTAACGTTTTATGTAAACGAGTATTTGATAATACTGTTATTTATAAATAATATTTTTTTAAACTATTAATAATATATCAATGTTTGCCAAAATTACTTAATTTTTGAAAACTAAAATATGGGGAAAATGATTTTTTTATAAACGGAGCTTTATTAGAAAACACAATATAAAGAGTACTCTAGCACAGTAAAAAATCTCACAAAGTCATATTAAAAGATGGAGACAAGCTAAATATAATTTTTTTCAATAGTCATTACAAAATTCAGAACTAGACAATAGTATAAACATTTTTAGACACTCAAATGAGTTAAATCCTAAGTTTAACTGTACTTAAACAACAATATATATCTTTGAAGAAGATGCGTTTGGATAATTTTTTTAGACATTTTAGGAGAAGACGATAAAAAACATGAAACAGCTTTCTTTATTAACTAAAATTAATTTATAAAAACACTATATTAGTTTATTAAAAAAGCATTTTATACATAAGTTAATTTAGTTAGTGAAAAAATCATTTTATTTTCTAATATTTAATCTGAATTTTGAAAAAAAAAAAAAAAGAGGTTCGATTAATTGATTTTCATTTTCTAAACCCCTTCGGCTTATCGCATGTGCAACTCAGTATTGCACAAATTAAGTGTTGAACTGTGTGTAATGGGGGCAATACATTAATAATTAATTAAACATCCTTTGCAATTTGTTCATAGTAGAAGCTGCTACTGTTTGGAGCATGGTTCTCTTCTTCGTCTGCACATCGATTTGATCAAATTGCAGAACTTTTGTCATCACATAAAGAAGTAGTCAAAATTATTGAGTCCCAAGAAATTTCATGTAAAGTTCGTTTGTGCAGAATGGAGGATTTTCAGTCCATGCCAACATGGTAACATAATTGAAAAAATTACTCATTGTCCAAGAAGTGTATAATTAGCATAGATTAATTATATATTAATTAATGGAAACATTGGTTCTTCCAAAAACAAAATAGACAGGGAGAGAGAGAGATAAGTCTTTGGCTGTATGTGCCTCGTGCAAAGTCCCTAGTTCTGACATTAAAATATGCTTCCAATTATTTTCCTACATCATTTTAATACTATATTGTGATTGCTGCTTTTGTCCTTCTTATCTGTTTGAGCACATTAAGGGTCATTACATACTAATACAACTATTAATTAATAATGAAAAGGTTGGACATGGGAGATGCATGTACTTTGGTGTCACATAGAAACCTTCAATACATTGACCCTTGTTTTTCCTTTTCTTCACATTGGTTTTAGGGTTTTGAGATAGAAAAAAATGGAAATTCAGCACATTTTAATTTTTTGTACTTTTGATTTATCATTTATATATCGTAATTATGTAATTTTAGTTACTCAAGTTTTAATTGTTCTAATTGAATTTTTAATTAGTAAATATATAGTTTGTATAAAGTTATTATGACTTTTTTAATTAGATATCTCAAATATAATAAATGTACAGTTTTAATATATAGGCATGTCATAAGTCAATAGCACATTACCATATTCCAATTTATAGAAGGACTGAATTTGACCATTATAATATTTCGATATTCAATTAGCACGTGAAAGATTAAAATCACATATTTATTATATTTTGAAGAATCTAATTGACACAATTGTGATTAAAGAGATTAAATTTAAACAAATTTGGTTAAAAAAACTAAAATATTAATTAATTCTTAGTTTTTCACACATGCTTAAACACTTATTATAAGAGACCAAGGTGAACTCTTGATCTGGTTTAAAATTAAGTAAAGACCATATATATAAAAGAATTCTTGTTATAATAGTATTATAAACACTTTATTCGATCCAGTGTCTGCAATTCATCGAAGATTAAACCTTTAAACACTTATTTTATAAGAGATGATAACCTAATTTGCTTTAAAATATGTTAAAGCAAATAGAAAGTGCTATTCATGGCCATAAAAGAATTGTTGGTAATTATTCTAAATTTGATTTACTATTTGGAAGTCATCGAAGGTGTTTATGGTGTCAGATCTTATACCTTAGCAATGGTGTTTGAAAAGGTTTTAAAGGCACATGGAAATGGAGGAGAAGAGAGAGAAGTGCCAGCCCATAAGTTTGCCTTTGGTTACCAAATAAAATTAATTTACAAGAGGAGAAGTATTCTATAATGGCCTATAAGATGTGTTCGAAGGAAGGAAAGAGAGTTTTCATGTTGAAGAAAGTGTTTATGGATTCAAACAACTAAAGTGTGGTATAAAAAGATAAGTTTCTATCTTATGTTACACGGTTTTGAAAATTGCACTTTTTATTTTTTATAAACATTAGTTTGTAGTTTTTCTTTTTTTGTTATTAAAGATAACTTAACGTTATCATTATGTTGTATGATTTGTTATAATTGCTTTAACAATATCTCGTGTAAGTTTAATTTTTTTTCATTGATACATTAATTATTTTCAAGTGTACTTTTACATGGATATACTTCTATAAGTAAAACATTTTTTTACTACAAATATCCTAATTAATTTTAATTAGTGTTGTTTGCTCTGAGAGTTAATATTCTCTCTTTTAATTACGACTTTTCCCATTTCATGGTATTTTACGTTGTTGTTGTTGTTATAAATGATAGAGAGGTCTCTATTATATAATTTTAATTGATGTAATTAATTAAATAATCGTGTAATTGATTAGTTTGTTTTAAAAAATGAGAAACACATATGAATGTATGTAATTGATTCTTTTTTTCATATGACTCTGTTGTAATTGGTTACAGCATATAAAATGCACTTTCTAATCCATTACAATTCTATTGTAATTGGTTTCAATACACACTTTCGTTTTCAAACTCTAGAGAAAATTCTTACGTAATCGGTTATAATATAATTTTTATATAATACTCTTTCTCAGCAAATTTTTTATGTATTTTTCTGTTATTTCACATTTTTTTCAAGAAGACATCTACTTTATACTGTGCTTTATTTATAGTCAATGATATATATATTTTAATTTAATGCATCTAGTAATGATCATTTACTATATGCACAAGGTATATGCATGCAAGCAAAGCTGGTGACATATGTTTAAAGTTAATTTAATATACATTTTTAAGTATATAGAAGAAAAAAAAAACTTTTTAAGAAGCCTCAATTAGTGGAATTGCGTCATTAATTTAGAGTGCATAAAGGTGATAGGATAAAAATATGAAAGGTGGGGAAAGAAGACTATTCTTGACATGGTTTTGTTTTGTTGGATTGGTAGATCATAACAAAACGAATCAAGAAACAAATAACGACAAAAGATTGAAGTGACATGGGAAAACTAAATTATGATGAATTATTCAATTCACCCCATCCACAACTTTAACCTTTCGCAATCTTTCAAGACAAAAGAAACTTGAAAAAGGATCTCGTCTTTTTTCTAGTTTTTGTCCCAGAACAAACCTTGATTAGAGACCAAGACCTTACTGTGATGTATGTGAATACACAGACATTTTTTTCCTACACACGTTTTCATACACGACAACATAAATATCTATGAAAAAAAAAATTGTTCTGTTCTATTTTTATAATCAATTTATATCTCTGATTGCACGTTTTAAGAAATAAAACTATTTGTCATTTATATCACGTTACGATAATTAAAATATTGTGTATTTACTATAATAGAACTTTATTATATGTATCTAACAACATTTGTGAATACCCGAATGAGGGATGCTTAATTAAAATAAAATAAACTATCTTCTTCCATTCTAGTTCTAGACTTATCAGTTGCTAGATCTGGATTTTGATTGATTATACAGATATGCTACCTTAACTTACTTATTGTCAACATTTGAAATAAAGTTGAACAATATTTAATATAGACATCAACATTTTTCACATTGAAAGTGATGAGTTATTATTTGAATTCTGATTCACTTTATTAAAATATATAATATTGATAATGTCACACGTCTTTAATTAGCATATATATATATATATATATATATATATATATATATATATTGACTAACACACATGCTTCAAACAATAAATTTGCATTATCTTTGGCTGCTTAAAGATATATTTAATAAAACCTCACATATATGACC
>Ga0209700_102561_pt1 | contig 36445 bp, 18 predicted proteins | sample SiratroredBW_FD_187528 | JGI IMG/M metagenome (GOLD analysis project Ga0209700, IMG submission 187528) | Root nodule microbial communities of legume samples collected from California, USA - Siratro red BW (SPAdes) (version 2) | ecosystem: Host-associated > Plants > Roots > Nodule | place: USA...
TTCTCTTCTATTCGTTTCTAATACGTTTTTTTTTTTTCATTTTTTTTATTTCTTTTTTATTTTCACAGTCAAATTCTACCGATTAGAAAATAACATAATATAAAATTTTTTATTTGATTAGAATTTAATTTATAATAAATTTATTTTATTTTAAAAATTATTTTAATTTTAATTTTTTGACTTTATTTATGAATATTTTTAATATTTATATTTATTAACCACGTTGGTTGAAAAATATTATTTTTTAACTACGTTATCCTTTTAAATGTTTTGATTCTTTTGATGATATTTCATTATGTTTTTCTAACTCTTGGCATTTTTTCCAACCTTCTGTTATGTGGAATAGAAACAATTATCATTATCTGTTTTTTTATTTTTTCAAATCGTGAAGTCTTATTGATGATAAATTGTTATTGTTGTGTTTGAAGTATTTGAATTTAATTACCAGTGATTTTAATTCTTTTGGTTTTAAACATAATTTTTTATTTAAATAATAAATTTAAGTTATATTTTTTATAATGAGCAAAGTGTTCTTTTATACATTTTTAATCTGGTTGAAATGTATAAAATCATTGGATTTGATATTAAAATTAATTTCAGATAATTTTTAACAAATGAGAATTCTTATTTGATTATCCGAATCATGAATAGTTAAAACTATATATATATATATATATATATATATATATATATATATATATATATATATATTAATCATCTTGATTTCATAATTTGCATATTTGATTTCTTTTAATTCTTATAAATTTTTTTAGACATTTTTAGTCTTTGAAAAATGGAAGATTGACAACTGGTGCTACAAGGCAACATTCATCACATCAATATACATTTATGGTGCCTTTTTTTAACAGAGAAGACTACAAAACTACAAATAAAGAAAGACAGCAATATTTTCACAGACACTACATATAAAATATATAAGAGGTAGAAACTAAGTGGATATTTAAACCTGCAATATAAAATTGTAACGAAACCTGTGGACACGTGTTTGGATATCTAAAAAAAAAAGCAAGTAAAATTATAAACCTGTGTTTGGATTGTTTTTATTCATGGACATATGTGGGGATACCATGTCATGGCAAAAATAACATGTAGTACAATTAAAAAATTAAATAAAAATATACTACTATATGATAAAATAAAATTTCGATTATTTTTATGAGTACTATATACATATACATATATATATAACCACAAGATGAAAATAAATAAATCTTTATTCCAAAAAATATATATAAGCCATTTAAAACTCGTCTGGTGGTTTCAATGATTTATTTTGATATGATATAATTATTTTTAACATAATTTTATCAATAAAAATAATTAATTTTTAAAAACACTAGTTGCTAATGTATTAAATTTATTTTTTTTATTAATGGTTTTTTATATTCTCTTTTTATTTTTCATATATATTTATATAATATTTAATAAAAACAACAAAAGTTACATACTGTTATGTAAAAATCATAAAATATCTTATAACAAGGATAATTAATTTTCTAAACTATGTTTTGTATTAAGGATACGAAGAGTAGTGAGTATGTAAACAAAAAAGAAAAACTTTATTTTATAGAAGTTATAAGTTATTTAATTAGTAGTCCAAAAAGCTTTAAGTTAGGTTTTGTTTTGTAGGAGGAGTGAATTTTAAATAATAAATTTGAAGGAATTTGGGTGAATTATGTGTGGATGATAATATTATTTAATTTAATAGATAGATGATAAGATTTGAATAAATTTGAAAGAAATGTTTGTAAATGATTCGATAGATGTTATATATATTTATTTTATTTTTATAATTGATATATTTGTGAAATTATTAATTGAATATTATGAAAAATGGTGTTTTGTAATTTATAAGTTACTTACTTAATTTTCAATTTCATCCCTCCAAATCTCTTCACAACTCATCTTAAATCTATCATCTCAAATTAATCTAACCAAACTTAATTCTTTCGTAACAATCCCTCCTCTTCTATAATAAACTACACAAATTAATTTTACCAAAAATACAATTTTAAAGATAACGCTCTAACTAAAAAGTATTTATTGCATTGTCACGCTTTGCAATAACTATATCTGATTTGTCGTTTGTTGATTGGTCTAGAATTCACACACCCCAACTTGTCTATTTAAATATCTCCATAGTCCTCACTTCCCTATGTGTTCCATTCTCCATTCTTAAAACTCATCCTTTCAGTCTCCGAAACTCTTCCCCTCTCCGACATGGTTCTCTCCAAAACAGCATCCGAGTCCGACGTTTCTATCCACTCCACCTTCGCTTCTCGCTATGTCAGAACTTCACTTCCCAGGCATGTCTATTGTATATATCTTCTTTCCACATTAATCTAATTGTTCATACCTTCTTTTGATGTACGATAAAATTACCTTGATTGTTTTTTTGTGTGGATCTGAAACTAATGTTAGAGACAACACAGGTTCAAGATGCCGGAGGAATCGATTCCAAAGGAAGCAGCGTATCAGATCATAAACGATGAGCTGATGTTGGATGGAAACCCGAGGTTGAACTTGGCTTCATTTGTGACGACATGGATGGAACCTGAGTGCGATAAACTCATCATGGCTTCCATTAACAAGAACTATGTTGACATGGATGAGTACCCTGTCACCACTGAGCTTCAGGTAACTCTATCTTCCTTCCTTCTTTGCCTTGCAGTCTTGGGAAAGAATCAGTCACCATAAAATAATAATTCTTACAAAAGAAAAAAAAAACCGATAAAAGCAAACAAAAGAAAATAATTGACAAATTGTTTGGTAGTGGGGGTGGTTACGTTTTGTTTGACTTTTCTAATGAAGTAACTCTCTGGATTAGTTTTAATGTCATTTCTCTTTTCAACTTTCGAAATTTATTTCTTTTCAACCTTCAACACAAGTATTTGTGAAGCAGATCTATTTTTTAAAGAAAAATAAATAAAGGGATTGATATAAAATAAGTGTTGATGTGATTGTTTGTAGAAAATAACAGAATAAGTTAGATGTTTGACGAATTAGTTTAAGTTTAGTAGTTTTCTTTTTAATAAGTTACTAAAAACTGCAGTATATATCATTGTTTAATAATTTTTCATTTTCAGTTTCAGACATACTATTTTTTAATATGAAAATTGTTTTTTTATTAAATAAAATACATTATGTTAAGATCATATTCATTAATTTTACGGAGAAAAACTGATCTGATTGTATTAAATGAATGGTATGTGTATTAATTATTAAAATAGTCAAACTCTTGTAACTATTGTATGCATACTTTTATTTTTCCATTCACTTCTACATAGCTATTTATGATAATAAAGTGAGTAAAAATAAATTAATAACTGGTGACTAATATTTTAATACATTTATGAGTTGCTGTAAATGTTTACATAAAATTACTTAATTAACCATGAAAAATCAGTCACTTTAATTCTAACAACAACGGATTGTGATTTGACTTACATAACAATAAGTGTATTTTAGGTTCAGTTTTTGTTTTTTCTCATTTTTTTAATTTGATCATACTATTAAGAAAAGGTTGGACGAACTAAGTCGTTTAATTTTAAAAATACGATAATGTGATTACTTAATGGAGAGTGAAATTCTTAACAAATAAATATTGAATGTTTTAATTTCTACATAATAAACAATTTAAAATTAATTACATTAAAACTAATTTGCTTAACTTGAAAACAAAATTTGCATATATCATTTTTGTGTGGACTTGTTGAAAAACATTTTGAAAATTTATATCCTGCCACTCCTTTGTAACCGATAATTATGCAGACTTTCCTCCACCATCACGGGCAAGAATCACGCCACGTTGTTAATTAATTTCACTCTTTTAACAATTATTAATTTCACTCCTCTTAACAATTTATTAATTCTCTTCCTTTAATAAAAAAATTATTTTTCAAGGGAAATCATTTTCTTAAAAAGATATCAGCTTTAAATAAAAACAATCTTTTGCTTAGCTGAGATATGCTTGAGGTTAAAGAGAGGGACTTGTTATTTTTTGTTGGTCTTATCTGAATATTCGCTTCTGTTTGTTTTTGTCGGCTGCGTAATTAGTCTCTTCTGATTTATGACTTTACGATACTTACAAATAATCAAAAGAAACCATTTGTTCCCAAAATTCGCTTTTGTCATTCATATTTTTCTACATACAATTTTATTTATTTATTTTCTGGTTGACAAAAACTTTAAATATATTTACTAAAAGTATATTGTATGGGCATAATAAGAGAATTTTTTTATTTAAATTGTTGTACTATACTTTAACAAGAGGAAGAGAAAGAAGCATGTAATAACTGTAAAAAAAAAAGAGTAACAAATATATAGATATATGTGTGTGTTGGAACTTGGAGGACCACAAAAAATGTGAAGAAAGAAGAAATACAAAAGTAATGGTTTGATAATGTTGGATGCACGTGTTTGAAAAAGACCAATATCGACATTTTGGATTATTTTCTGTCTCTGAAAAAAAAAATCTTTTGGGAAGATTTTAATTCTGGTAAGAAAACACATGAGAATCTTTTTCTTCAAAAGCTCTGAATATTCTTTTCCTTTTTTTAATTTTGGTACAAAAACCTATATTAGCTATTAATCAACAACTTATTAACTCAATTATAGTTAATTTTAACCTCTACAAATTATCAATAAAAGGGTTCCCAATTATCAAAATAAATTTCAATAAATAGTTTAGTAAGATGATACTTTTATTTTAAAATTTTCATTATTAAATAATCACTTTAAAATAGTTCAAGTCAGTCTTGTCATGATATTGACTAGGGCAAAATGTTCCTGAAGCAAAATGGGACTACTTCACTATGATATTTTGGTCTAAATTATTGAGAGACAGGCATGGGTCTTCAGTATTATCTTGGAATGACCCATTCTTATGATGATAAAGTTTAAGAAAATTAATGGTATGATTGAAAGGAGAAAAGAAAATTTTAAAAATGATAATTTTTCTTTATTTAATAGAAAGGAAATAGACAAAAATATAAAGTTGAGGTCTGGTCACGATGGTTCCTTCCTCAATCGATGAAATTAATCGTGCGCTTGAAAGTTCAACATGCTATGCCGTGCCATGACGAGGACTGACATGCTATCTTTGTACTATGTTTAGTAAAATGAAAGTTTTTTTTTTTTTTTTTAATGTTTTAGAAAATAATAAGTTATAAAAAATATTATTTTCAATAATAACTTAAGTCAGTTTATAAATATTTTCTAAAGAATTTTATTTTTGAAATTAAAAAGTGACATGATATTAGAAATTTTAATTTTTAATCACAGTAAATTAAATAGTTTAATGAGAATATTATGATACTCTTATCATAATACCAAAATATAATTTTAAAAAAGACAAAAGTTTCATGAAAAATTTAATTAAAAAATCCCTTAAAAACATAGTAATTTCCTTCTGATAAATTATATAAAATTTAAATTAATAATCTCTACGATAAAAATGTTACATAAATTAATTTAATTTGATATTTTCTAAAAATTATATTTTAAACATCCTTAATTAAATTTGAAGTCAGAATATTTAATTTAGAACAATGGTATTAATAAGAATCAGTTAAAATTTACTTATATTTTATTTCACAAATTGAGTGTTAATATATATATATATATATATATGTAATGTTTTAAAAGTCGAAAATGTTTAAACTTTAAAGTTAATATACTTTTTCATTTATGTTAAAAGTGGATTTTTTTTTATCATTTCAAATAATACATAGACAAAAACTAACGTTTTAAAAGTCAAAAAGAAATTTTTAAAAAATTCTAGAAAAAAAAAACATATTTAATCTTAAGTAAAACCGTTGCACTTTTAATGAAATGGATTGGGTTGAATAAGAGTTTATTTAAGTTACAATTCAGGTGAAGTCCATCAATATTTTTTGAATCCATCCGTGTTTCATTTTATATTGTTCCTTTAGAAAAAGGTCCGTATGACTGAAAATTTAACTATGATGGATTGAAAGTAAAGTTTATTTAAGAAATTATAGTTTTAATTATTTATCTGCCCCATAGAATAAAACAGACTTTATTTTTTTACTTTCCATATTTAAAAACATCTATTTCAGTTCTTCCGTATATGAAATTAGTCGACAAGAACAGAAAAAGATTAAATGTAAATGATAAATGTAGACTAAAAAAGTGATTTTTAATTTTTTGAATTAAAGACTAAAGTTTGTAACATTACCAAATCTAGAGAAGATCAAACCTAGTTTTTATTTATGATTACCACAGCTGGTGCAAATTGTACTAGAAAAATAGCAGGATTACACATGAGAATTGGGAATGAGAAATAGGCCTACTTGGTGGTTTTATAGTTGCAGGTGCTAAGCAAATTAATGTTCATTTGAGGAAAGTATCAAGTTTCATTTGTTTCTTGTATGCATGCAGAATCGATGTGTGAACATGATAGCTCATCTTTTTAATGCACCACTACAAGACTCTGAAGCTGCTGTTGGTGTTGGCACGGTCGGTTCATCAGAGGCCATAATGTTGGCTGGACTGGCATTCAAAAGGAAGTGGCAAAACAGAAGGAAACAAGAGGGAAAGCCTTATGACAAACCCAACATTGTCACTGGAGCCAACGTTCAGGTACACTTCAAAACTTTTCATTGTCAAGAACATACATGCAAAAAGTTCTAGCTTTGTTTGATGAGTGTGGAACTGATAAGAGTTTTGGTTCTGTTTGTGTAAAGGTTTGCTGGGAGAAATTTGCAAGGTACTTTGAGGTGGAGTTGAAGGAAGTGAAGCTGCGTGATGGATACTATGTAATGGACCCTGACCAGGCTGTGGAATTGGTGGATGAGAACACTATTTGTGTAGCAGCTATCCTTGGCTCCACACTAAATGGAGAGTTTGAGGATGTCAAACGCCTCAATGATCTTCTAATTGAAAAGAATAAGCAAACTGGGTACCACTCTTTCTCTTTTACTCTTCCTCTTCTTAAATGTTCCTTTCTTTACACACCATGTTGAGATTGAATATGCTGCACCTTCCTTTGGTATCTTCTTGTTAACCTTCCTTGTTAAACTCTGATGCATGAAGATTTAGAGTATTTTGAAATTTTAGAGGGCATGAACTGACATGTGAAATTGTTTGGTAGGTGGGACACTCCTATTCATGTTGATGCAGCCAGTGGTGGCTTCATTGCCCCATTTATTTACCCAGAGCTTGAGTGGGACTTCCGATTACCACTAGTGAAGAGCATCAATGTTAGTGGGCACAAGTATGGTTTGGTGTATGCTGGAATCGGTTGGGTTATCTGGAGAAGCAAGGAGGACTTGCCTGAGGAACTCATCTTCCATATCAACTATCTCGGAGCTGATCAACCCACCTTCACACTTAACTTCTCCAAAGGTAACAACATAATTGAATTTCTGTTTTAGTCTATCTAAGTACTACTAACAATAAGCCCTATTTACTTACACTTTCTTACCCCACCATTCATTGGTTTATGCAATCCAGGTTCCAGCCAAGTCATTGCTCAATACTACCAACTAATTCGCCTTGGTTATGAGGTAATAAGTTTAACCAAGAGACCCAGTTATAATTGCAGTGATGTTACTCTGATCCCTCTAACTCACATAACAAAACTGAAAATAAGAGGATTCTTTGAAGCACATTCTTTTAGAACTCTCTTTTATAGTTGAAATTTTTTAAAAATAAAAAATTTGGTAGGCGTTGTTTCTTATTTAATGAGTTCACTTACGGTTTTTAATTTTTATGTAAATTTCAACTAATAATGGATGGTGTGTTCAAAAGAGTGTTACTAGCATTTCTCTTACAAATGGTATATTACACCCTCCTCATTTAATGAATCAATCTGACTTATAACTTCGTTGAAAAGCACCTGTTCTAGGAAGCTTTTTTTATGTTATTATCCAAATTCATTAGAAAGGTTTGTTAAATTTTATAATAATTACCTTAAAAGTTATTTTAAGGATGATTTATGATTGCTTAACAGTGTACATATTGCATGCAAAACTACTACTACATTTCCACCAATGATAAAAAAATGTCCATGAAATTGTGTTGCATTTCTCATTCACAGACTGATCACATTGCGAGAGATTTAAATCGCTTGTTATATTTTGACGCTGTGAATGTGAGTGCAGGGCTACAGAAACGTGATGGAAAATTGCAGAGACAACATGTTGGTGCTGAAAGAGGGACTCGAGAAGACAGGGCGGTTTGGCATTGTGTCCAAAGACAATGGCGTGCCTTTGGTGGCTTTCACCCTGAAAGACCACACCCACTATGACGAGTTCCAAATCTCTGACATGCTGAGGCGTTTTGGATGGATTGTGCCAGCATACACCATGCCCCCAGACGCTCAACATGTTACAGTGCTTCGTGTTGTGATCAGGGAGGACTTCTCAAGAACCCTTGCAGAGCGTCTGGTGGCAGATGTGGAGAAGGTGTTGCATGAGCTTGATGCCCTTCCAGCAAGACTGATAAGTAGCACCACTGTGACAGTCAACGCAGCAGAAGAAAATGGCAAAGTGGTTAAGAAGAGTGCTCTGGAGACACAGAGGGAAATCACTGCGGTTTGGAAGAAGTTTGTGTTGGAGAGGAAGAAGCTCAATGACAAGATGAATGGTGTTTGCTAGAGTTCGCTTGAAGAGTGTGTTGTGCCTATGCCTGCCTTGTAGTTTTTAATATATAATTTGGCAGTGTGTACGTTTGGTTGAGTCAATCAAGGCAGTTATCTATATCGGATTCAGTTGTTAATTTGATCCGAGGCAAAATTCTAGACTCGATTATCTATGTAACTATGGTTCACTTTGGTTTCTGAATCATGGATTATAATTATCTTCTCTACAATTGGTTCGAACCATGTTTTCTTGTCCTAATCCTTTTGTTGTTTTTTCCTTTATTCTCTGTCCAAGTTCAAATTACGCGTTGAATAATGTTACTTGACACTGTTGGTGGATTACTCTTACTTGATATCGGGGTAATTGTGTCAAACTAGCTTATGTTTGAGGGACAATTTTGGAAGTAAATAGTTAACTAAGCCCTAAAGCTTTGCATGCTCAGAATTTGTAACTCCCGCCTCCTCTCAAGCTCCCTCCTCCTCTCAGTCTCAAACTCCCGCTCTCTCAGTAAACCTTTGCCTCCTCTCAGCGATTCGCCTCCTCTCAGCTTCTTCCGCCTCTTTTCATTCGAAAGCTCTCTCGTTCACTCTCTCAGTCTCCTCTCCACTCTCGCTCTGTGCTTGTCGATCTGAGACGAGGTGAACCTTTTTTAGGACAGAGATTGAGACGAGACGAACCTTTTTTAGGACAGAGACTGAGACGAGGCGGACCTGAGTGAAAGCAAAAGTGAATGAGAGCGACAGGCACAGAGCGAGAGTGTAGGCACAGAGCGAGAGTGGAGAGGAGACTAAGAGAGTGAACGAGAAAGCTTTCGAATGAGAGGAGGCGGAAGACGCTTAGAGGAGGCGAATCGCTGAGAGGAGGCAAAGGTTTATTGAGAGAGCGGGAGTTTGAGACTGAGAGGAGGAGGGAGTTTGAGAGGAGCCGAAAGTTTGAGAGGAGGCGGAAGTTTGAGAGAGCAAAGGTTTACTGAGAGAGCGGAAACGTATACCAGGCTAGAATTCTGAGGCTTTTGGAAGACTGACACGCTGGCTTAAAATAATATTATTTTTCGTCACATCAACAGTGTCAACTGAGAATATGCCAAGTCACAATGTTAACCTAACATTACTTTAATGCGTTTGTCTTCCAAAAATTTATGAGAGAACGATACCTATTTGCGAAAGATGTCAAAAGCTACAGCTCTTCCTCACTGTATGCCTTAGAAGACTGTGTTGTGCATGATAGGGGAGGTATTATTTGAATAAAGTAATGGTAAACATAACATTATTAAGAGTTAGAATAAAATGGGGGTCTCATTTATATGTCATACTATAGGAAAGAAGTATAAACTTTTTTAAACCAGAAGATTACTTTGTTTCACGAGATAATTTTGTATTCTCAAAAGATACAACTATGGAATATCATAGTTTAGGAATGTATTTCTTTAAACATGTTTAATAATTTTACAAAATTTAGAACTTATTAATTGAAAAGGTAAAACTGTAAAAAGAAATATGAATGAGAATAAGTAGTTTTTACACGAAGTAACTTTCAGCCTCGTAAGAATACCATATACTTCCTCCTTTTTCATATGAATAGAAACTATTAAAAAATGAAAATGTGAGTATTTTACAATTAAAACATATTTATAAATATATTTTATATTGTAAATCATTTATTCTCATTCTCATATTCTCAAACAATAGTCACAATACTCTAAATGAAATTAGTTCTACCTTAATAAATTTGAAAAAAAAAACATGGTAAGACAAAAACTAATTATTTGTTAGAAAAGTGGCATTATTTGTTGGTTTTCACTATTAACAATGGAATCCTTTACAAGGGCGATAGATCTAGGTCTACACTTACACGATGATCACACAACTTGAACATTCAAGTCCAGCTGTCCATCATACAAAACAAAGAAAAAAATTAAAAAAAAAAAGAAAGACTGAAGTAGTAAATGATTCTCACTCCAATGTCGCCATCCAAATATTGCTAAAAAAGTCAATGTGACAGACTTGGAGCCATGGTGAGTTACAGAGAAGCATGGATAGCAACCTAAAGAAGGAGAAAACACCTCCAAATATGTGAGGTTAAGAACAGTGATGATTCAAAAAAGCATCACTAGGAGGACACTGGAAATAAATTACAAAGTTGATGGTTGCTTACTCTAGATTGTTGTGTATGGCAGCAGGAGTTCATATGTAATATCAAAAGCTACCAGTCAAGTGTTAAAAGCAGATAGGACAAAAGAGAGATTTTTTGAATGAGTAAAAGGGCAAATTTTATTAACGTAACTTCAGTTTTTAAATACATAAGAAAATAACAAATTTTTGCTTAATAGCTATTTTCGAAGTGATTTTAAAATTGACAAAATAAAATGAAAGTAATTATGTCACTATGAACATAAATAATAATTAATAAAAAATAGAAATTAAATATTGATAAAGTCTTTTTTCTGAAAAAAAAAAGTGATTGAAATGTCACTCTTCTAACATTCTTTCTTAGTATATCAGTGATAGACACCAATCTTTTGCTTCAAATCATTGTTCGAATCATGACTTGGTTAAAATGTTAACAAGATGATCTTCAAATGTATAGTGATCAAGCAACACTTTTTTTATTTCTAAATTTCTCTAATAAAATGGAACTTGATCTTGATGTGCTTAGTGTGACAGTGAATACTGAATTTGTTGAGAATGAAACTGCTGAATTGTTATCACACATAATCTTTGTAGCTTCTGTTTAATTACACCCCAAGTCTTCCAACATCTTCCTTAACCAAATAGTTTGATTCACAACAAAGACAACTACAATATACTCAGTCTCTCCAGTTGATTGAGTTGTAGTTTCTTGTTTTCTTCAATACCAACCAAAAAAACACATTCTCAAAGAGAATATATATCCAGAGGTGTTTTTTTGAATCATTTATATAGCCACATCAATCACGGTTAGTGTAGCCAACCAACTTCAAAGTCTCTTTTGCAGATTTTGAAAAGAAAATCCTAAGTGTGTTGGTCCCTTTTATGTATCTCAACACTCTTTTAGCGGCTGTGAAATGAGTTTTTCTAGGAGAATGTATGAACCTAGATAATAAACTTACAACAAATAATATAAAGTTGTTTCAGTTTGACTTCTGTTGAAACCAAGTTGGATGAGATGATTGTCCATTCTTTCATACCAAATCCTTGGAGCTTGTTTTAAACCATACAAGGCCTTCTTCAAGAGACAAACTTTATTTTCTTTACCAGGAATTAAAAAACCATAAGGCTGCTGTATATAAATCTTTTCAACAAGTAAACCATTCAAAAATGTTGATTTTATTATCAAACTGATGAACTTTTCAAGAATTATAAGCAACAAATACAAGAAGAAGCTTGATTGTATCATACCTTGCTACATGAGCAAAGTTTCCTGGTAGTCCACACCATATTGTTGTGCATAACCTTTCACCACTAGTCTAGTTTTGTATTTGCAGATTGAAGTGTCTGGATTAAGCTTTGTCTTGAAGACCCATTTTACACCAATCACCTTACGATTCATAGGTCTATCAACAAGTTGTCATGTTTCATTCTTGTTGATCATGTCTAATTCAACTTGCATAACTTTCTTCCATTCTTGAGAATCTTGAGCTTCAAATAGCTTGCTAGTTCTAAAGTAACCAAGCTACATCTTTGATAGATGTCTTCCAAGGATCTGGTGCCCCTTACTGGTTTGTCATCCACATGTTTATCTTCTGCAAGTTGAGGTTGTTCTTTTGGGAAAAAATTAGAATAAACATCTTTTGTTTTTTCCAATTCCAAGTTGCTACTTTATCAACCTTCATTTCTCTGCTTAAAATTATATTTTCTATTTTTAAATAGAAAATCTTGTGGCCTTTATGGAAATACCTTTCTGAGTCTTGTTGTCCAACTTACTCCTCTTTCATTCTAGCATCTGAAGAATGCAGATACATACATCCAGAGATTTTGAGATGAGGTATTGATGGTTTGATGCCATTCCAAGCTTTATGGGGGTTTTGTCTCAATGGGAAGTCTATTCAGCAAATATACAGAGGTATTAACAGCCTTCGCCCATAAATGATTTTATATCCCCTTCTCAATCAAAAGGCATCTAGCCATCTCCATAACAGTCTTGTTTTTCCTCTCAAACACGTCATTTTGTTGTGGTGTGTAGGGTAGAGTTAGTTGATGTTTAATGTCTGCACTCTTACAAAAATCAACAAATTGATTAGAAGTATATTCTCCACCATTGTCAGACCTTAGAGTTGAAATTTTAAGGTTACATGGATTCTCAACTAAAGCTTTAAATTGTTTAAAAACAACAAAAACTTCACCATTGAGTTTAATGAAATATACCCAAAAATCCTGGTACAATCATCAATAAAAATGAGAAAATATTTGTTACCATTCAAGAATTCTGTTTTCATAGGACCACATACATCAGTGTGAGTAAGTTAAAGCTTTTGGTCAACTCTCCAAGCTTTATTTTTCGAAAATGGTAGTTTTGTTTGTTTTTCTTGTTGACAGGTCTCACAAATTTTAGATTTATGAGAAATTTTAGGTAAATCTTTCATCAAATCCTTCACATCCATCTCTACAATGCTTCTCTGATTGAAGTGGTAAAGTCTTTTGAGCCACAAATTTGTAACTATCTATGAAGCACTTGAATAAGCTTGCTCATTTTCTTTCTCCCATTCAGCTGCAAAAATTCTGTTATTCATTTTGACACAGAATAATTCTACACCATAGGAATAAAAAATGGTGTACTTGCAATCTTTGAACAGTAGGGAATAACCCTTCTCAAGCATCTATCCAACACTTAATAAATCTTGACTGATATCAGAAATATATAAAACATCAGGAACAACTTTGGTACCTGAGGTTATTGATGCAACAACTGAATCTTTGCCTTTGACATCCAGAAACTCACCATTTCCAACCTTTACCCTCGTTTTGTGTTAAACATCCAGGCTTTTGAATATGTCAGCATCTTTGCACAAGTGGTGTGTGCAACCACTATCAACTAGCTAAGTACCAGATGAGTCATTTGTTGATAAGCAAGAGACTGAAAAAGTTGTTCCTCCTTTGTATTAGCAACTTCAGCCAATTGTGCTTGCTTGGAAGTTTTGTTTTTAGATTTGCGAACTTTGGATATATGTCCCAGTTGTTTGCAATCGTCACAGGCCTCCACAAGCAATACTTCGCCATGTGTGTTGCCTTTTTCTTGTGCTTGCAAGGTGGAAATGGCTTTTTGTCATCAACATTCTTAGCCTTATGACTAGGTTGTTATTTTCCTTTACCAGAATTTTGTCTTTTCACATGAAAAGCTCTTTCAGTGACTTTTTCCTACATTATAGATCTTCTTTGTTCTTGTGCTTAGTGAACACTCATCAGCTCTCTCAAGGAGATAGTGTTTAAATCCTTGGATTCTTCAAGAGAGAATATTTGGATTTAAACCTCTCAGAGTAACAAGAACTTTCTCCACAATCCATTTATCTGGAAAATCATCATCAAGCATTCTAATGTTATTAACAATTGAAGAGATCCGATTAACATAATTACCAATTGTTTCATCCTCCTTCATATGTAGACATTCAAATTCCCTTTTCAGATTTCAGCACCTGCATTTGGTGTGTTCTATCACTACCTTTATATTCTTCTTTCAATCTGTTTCATGCCTCCTTTACTGTTTTACAGACCATGATCGTGTAGAACACACAATCTGCCACACAGTTTTGTATATCAATGACTTGGCCTTGGGCTATGGTAGAATTGGTTGGTAATGAAGTTATTGGTTTATCTTTAACCACAGTTTTCCAGAGATCATAAGTTTTCAAAAAAACATTACATCTTTACTGACCAAATATGATAATTTTGACTAGTAAAGGTGAAAAGAGGATTCAAAAGGAGGTTGCCAAGTTATAAAAAAAAAGCCTGCACACTTTATTAAGGTAATTTCAATTTTTAAATATATATAAAAGAAGACTAACAAACTCTACTTAATAAAAGAAGACTAACAAACTCGTACTTGAGAGTGATTTTAAGACCGACAAAAAAAGTAAAATAAAAATAATTGTCATTATAAACATAAATAACAATTAGTAAAAAGTAGGAATTAGATATTGAGAAAGTTTGTGTCCAAAAAGAACAATAAATAAAGTGTCTGAACCACAAAATTCTAGAAATGAATTTGGCAAATTTGAAAAAGACTTGGTGCCTCAACATTATACCAAATTATAAGCTATATCAAAAACAGAAAAGAGAATAAAATTTCCATTTTTTATGAATGGAAGATATAGTACAAATTCTGGATTTTTAGAAAAAGAAAGGCTACAGAGAAATTGCTGTTTTAATTTACCATGGTGGGTGAAATCTAATTGTCCAAAGAAAATGGTGTTTAGCATCAGTTAGTTGATTCCGACTTGCTCTCATCCGAATTAGAGGGGGAAGAGGTGAAGAACATTATATGCAGATCAACGACCTTCCCTAGACTGCATCCAAAACTCTAGATCAACATCACCATCTTGCATTTCTCTGCACCAAGATCCATTTAATTTGATACAAAAAAATGTACAACAGAATCACTCTACTACAAACTGTGAAAATGCTACAGGCAAAATGCTTTCCTTTCTCAAGGCATTTAATTGTAATGTTATTAGCGTTTTACATACATGAACCAAAGAATAAATATCGCTCTATCTACATTTCGGGTAAATAATTAAAAAATGACAAGATGCCAAATCTAGACTTCAATCAGACTATATGTCTGCCACTGAGGCTGTTCTCTGAGGAAGAGCTAGAGATTGTGATCATAGCATTATTACAGTCAGATTCACTATCTTGCAAGCTCAACAAGAGGTGAGAAGTACTGTAACTAGTAGAAGGCTTGGCTCTAGGGACAATAGGCACTTCAGCCTCACCGAGCAGCATCTGAACCGCACCCCTCATAGTTGGTCTTGCCATTGAATCTGGGTGTGAACAAGCTAACCCCACTAAGAGTACCCTCCTCATTTCCCCTTCTTCAAACTCACCTTCAAGCCTTGGATCAGCTGCCGTCAGCAATTTACCTTCTTGATGCAAACTCCAAACCCATTCCACCAAATTGCTGCTAACCCCAACTTTACCATTTGCAGCGGCTTCCTTCTCAATAGGCCTCCTCCCACAGGCCACCTCAAGAACCACAGCACCATAGCTAAACACATCAGTTTTCTCTGTGGCTCTACCAGTAAGCACATACTCTGGCGCAAGGTACCCCATTGTTCCCGCAGCCACAGTGGCATCAGGAGACTTATCGTGTTGTGTTTGTCTTGCTAAACCAAAATCGCCTAAGCGAGCATTGAACCCTTCATCTAACATAATGTTACTGGTCTTAATGTCCCTATGGATTACCTGGTTTTCACATTCGTGATGCAAGTAGGCCAACACAGATGACACACCTAACAAAATTTTGAGCCTGTGAGGCCATGACAAAGGTATCCTAGCCTCATACAAAGCCTTGTCTAAACTCCCATTGGGCATCAAGTCATACACCAACAAAATCTCGCCTTTCTCATGGCACCAACCTTGAAGGTGAACCAAATTCCGATGTCTAAGACTCCCAATTATAGACAACTCAGACAAAAACTCACTCTTACCTTGGCCACTATGGTTACACCTCTTCACCGCAACAGTGTCACCACTCTCAGGCAACACACCCTTGTACACAGTCCCAAAAGCACCATGACCAATGACCCTATTAGCACTGAACCCCTTAGTGGCAAGTTTCAGGTCCTTGTAGCTAAACTCCTTAGGCATTCTAATAATCTCCGACTCAATAGAGTGATCAAATTTCTTCATTCGCTTCACCTTCTTAGAATACACCCAGATCAATGCACCAGCGAAAAGAGCAAGAACAAAAGCACCAGCAGTCACAACCCCAGCAACAGCCCCCACAGTACCCTTCCTAGAAGACTTACTCTCCTTCTGCTCCGGTGCTGACGTGGCGGAGGGTGCTGACGTTGTGGCAGGAGCCGCCGCGGAATCAAAAGAGGAATTGAAACTCCACCACTCAACGCTGTGCACCTCGGTGCTACCTTGGGTCGACCCAGAAAACCCCACATACATGAAATCATTAACATACATACCCATATCGAGATCCACCTTCAAAATCGGATCTTTCGGCCTCACAGTCGAGTACGAGACCCACACGCGCAACCCTTTGCTGCTTCCATCGTACTCGATCCACGCGTTCACAGAGTCACCACTTTTGAGATCCACTCCATCGCTTCCCAAGTCGCTAACTTGAGCCGAAACAACGCTGTTTAAGTCCAACCCCACATGGTTTCCATTAATGTCACTGAACTCCACATCCATCAGGGTGTCAAATTCAACAGCGACGAACCCGCCGCCACCTCCTGTGGCGGCGGCGGGGTTTTGAAGACCGAGGAAGCCGCCGGCATCGCCGACAGCGGTGGAGTCCGGCGAGATAACGAAGGCGAGGCCGCCGCCGACGGAGGAGGGATTAAGGTTAGTGACGGAGAAGGAGAAGAAGGTGGCGAAGCTCGCCGGAGAAGGGGACCCCGGTTGCCGGAATCTGACAGGGGCTGAGTAGAGCGCTCTGCCAGCAGCGGAGTTTGGGACGGCGGGGTCGCCGGTGAGGCTGACGGTGTTGTTGTTCAAATGGGCATCGCCAAGAAGTTTCAATGTGCTCATGGTTAAGGTTCCAAAGTCAAATTGGGTGGCGAAGACAGAAGAACAGGCATTGAGAAAACATAGAAACACAATGAAGAAGGGTGGCATTGGGGATCGAAGATGGGTGGTCTGATTCCGTGATGCCGAGGAAACAGTGAAAGTAATGTTGTTAGAATGATCAAGGTTGTTGTTTTTGTTGTTCTTGAGTTTTTACCTTGGAGGGATGGGAGTAATGTTGTTGCGTGTGTTTTTGTTACGTTGTGTGTAACTGATTGGGTTCCAAATGCAGAAAAGAAGTATGGGGGAAAGTGTCAAACGGAAGAACGAAACAAAGGAATAATAATGGCAGAAAATTCAAAGGGGAGTGTGGAGTAGCAGACAGTGTGTGAGAGGTGGGTCTGCACTTTCTCGCACTCCCTAACGGTTATGCGTTTCACCCTCACAAAAAACAATTATAAAAAATGTGTAAACAGTGGTTTCTGTTTTTCTTCTCAAAGTTCAAAGAAGGACAAATGCATAGTTTACGTGTGGTTCTAAAAGACTTTCTTCATAGTTAGGTGAGTGATATCATATTACAGTTTGAGTTTAGGCGTAAATATGGCATCATGACTCGGCAAATGGTGATGGCTCTACTCGATTATGTGGTTGTTGGATTCTGGATCGGTCTTCATTGGTGGTAAGTAATTTAAAAGTTGCTAACATTTCTACTTAGAAGCAAAAGGATTATAATCACACCATTTCATATGTTTTATATTTAATAGATCTGAAGGTAACATATATACTTGCAAATGTAGCTGCAAAATTTTTCCTAACAAGTTTGGTTTATAGTTTGCGAAGCTCTAAACTACCATTTAGATGGAAAATGAAAATAAACCTTTTTCTAGACTTTCTCCAAGTTTAATTGGATTCTAAATAGGTATCAAGATAGAGACAAATTAATATAGTTCAATTAATATTTTAAATGCTAAATCTGCAACCTCTTTATGCATAATTATTTATATAACATTTAAACATTTCAGATATAATAAATTTTCTTTTGTTTAATTTAACTTTTTAAATATTTATTGTAATAATGAACTCTTGAAATAAGTACAATATGATCCTAGTTGGGACAATTTTGAGTACGAGTCAATATTGATAACTGGCATTAAATAATTAAACAATTGAAAAAGGATAACACTCTGTACAAAGGAAATTGACACAGTGATTGCCTACGAAAAAGCAACAATGACATGTTTTGTCACTAACATATTTTTTTTAGTTTCTATAAAAAATCTTCTGTTTGAATAGTGTATAAAATAAGTTAAATTAGATTGAAAATAATGACTTAATTAAATTTAGTCCAATTATTTTAGTTAGTAGTTTAAATAGACTTAAGTCAAATTTATCCCTAGACTTATGAGTCAATTTGTTTTTAAAAAGGTTAAAAATGAATATTATTTTATTAAAGTATGATATAATTTATACATCGAATAAATATATCTAAAAATTAAATATAAAAAAGTTATAAATAACATGTGTTTCTCATCTAGAACTCAAGATTCAAAAAGAAGAATGAAAGCAACCGAGGATGTCGTGTTTGAATTTGGTAATTTAATTTGAATGTAATATAAATAACATATACTTACGAAAACTTTGGTAAACTATTTAAAAACATAATATAATAAAGTAAATATGAATATTTTAATATTAGAATTAAAAATTTATAAATAGAAAAAGTTAATTATTTAAGTTCCATTTCAAATGAACTATTTTTTAAAAAAGAAAGTTTTCTTTTTTTATTTAATAAAAGTGTGATAACTTTGTTCATAATTTCAAATAAACTATTTCTTAAAAAAAAAAAGTTTCTATTTTTCTTATTTAATAAAAGTGTGATAACTTTGTTCAACTTTGTTCAGAATCTATGGTAGAAAATCCTATAAAGAATAGAACAAGTCTCTTCAATAAGTTTCTTTTCTAGAATAAATTCTTCTTATTTTTTTTTTCTTAAGTCAATTTTGAGAAATTGTGTACGCCTTGAAAGAAAATATGTTGCACGTAGTATTTTTAGAGTTAGGATAAGTCTTTGTTAGTCCACAATCATAAATCATTATGGAGATTATAGGACTTTCGATGTATAGGATTAACTTTCTGTGAATTTTGTGAAGCTGGAATTTTTTAGTCTGGTGTTGAGCAAACTAAACAAGTAAAAAAAGTTATTTTAGTTTTTAAATAGTACTTTAGGTTATACAATCTAGACGTGAAGGTGATGTGGTCTTACTATTTTGAGTTTCTTACAAATATTGATGTATTGGTTGATTTTTTTATTTAAAGGAATTTATCTTAGATTTGCTCTGGTCGATCTTGATTTAAATAAGTTTATCTTGATTTGATTTGAGATTTTTTTTATTTCAAAGGAATTCACCTTGAATTTATGCCTTGTACCATTTTGAAATGAAAACCATATTTTAAATACTTTGAAGTAAGTATGTATCAATTTGATTGTTAGATTTCTAATATTGGGGTATATTAGTACAAGATGTAGTTAGTTTGAGAGAATGTGTTCAATTTTATTTAGAAAGAATATAGTTAAAATCATCTTGAACCAATTTAAACCTATGTATTATTCTACAACTTTTTTGAATTATGCTGACTTGTTGGGTGAGCTAAATGTTCACTTAACAAAATTCAATTTATTAAAAACTTGAAAGTTTTGGTCATTGGACGAGCCTTTTAAATAAGAATTTTCAGTATAAGAATTTTCAATAGTTTGATTGCTAAGTGAAATTCATATAATTAAAACCCCGAAAGTTTTGGTCCTTAGGTTAGCCTTAAAAAAAACTCTTAATGTTTTTGGTAGGTGAACCAATTCTTCTTGAGCAAAATGTTTTTATAAAAAACTCTTAGTAAAGTAGCTTCTGAGCAAACTTTTGTTTACTGAGTAACTAAACTGGCTATGTTAATGCCTTTGGATGAGCTAGCAAAATGGTGATTGGGCAATGACAACATGCGCTTAACATGCGCTTAATTCACTATGTGAGTCATGCTACTTAGATGTGACCGTGTTTTCTGAATTTTGAGAAAACATGTTTTTAAATATCTCTAAATGCTAAAACTGATTTATCTTTGGCTATATTATTATATTTGATTAATATATTGTATTTGAACATTATTATTAATGGTTGAAAATTCAATTTATTAATATTTAAATTGAGTTGAATAGTAAAATGTATACGCATGAATGAATTTTGTAAAAAGAAGGCTTTTACCTTATTATTATATATGATTGTATTGAATTATGAAATGTGTAGTTAATTTATTTTATAAATAGAAAGATGACAAGGTTTTCATATTATTAACAATTGAATTAAATTTGAAATACATTAATACCTTATATATGATATGAGGAATGATGTAGATATATAGATATTTTAAGGGAATGAAATATTATGTTGAGATGTATAAGTGTATACAATTCGAGATCCGTATTAAGGAGATATCTTGATTGTATTGATATATTGGAATCACATAAAAGAATATTATCAGTTGGTGGGAATAGAGGAAGGTTTATATGGCTTAGTTTGCGGTGTGAAAAAAAATTGGTTTAATACAAGTCATAGGAATTTACCATGTTAAATGAGAGGACTTAGTTTCTATTAATGTAATTGTGTTGGAGAGACAACACTGAGAGCATGTGTCTTCGATAAGTAGAGAAGTGTATAAGATATTAATGTCTTTAAGATATAACGTGAGAAGTAGTAAGTGAAGCTGAAATTTAAATTCTTAATTCAGATAAATATTAATGTTTGAATTGAAATTATTTATATTAAAATATATAGATGAAATGTGTGTATATGATCGAATTTATATATATAAATTTTTGTTTTAAAAAAACTCTGACTTATCTTGTTTTATAAGTTATATTTTATTTATCAATGGTAGTATGCTACATAATAGTAAAAAAAAATGTTACCATAATAGTAAAAGACGGTATTAGAAAACACTTTTAACTCATAAGTTTAGGAGTTAGAAAATAAATAAGGAGTTAGAAAATGAATAAGTTTAGAATATGTTCATGTATATGTATTTTAATTTTTTGAGAAAAAAAGTTTATTTTAAAAATTTTCAATAAATATGATAAATATAAATATAAATGTGATAAATATTATAAATGAATATTAGATGATATAATTGTAAAAAAAAATGTTACATTCTTATTCATTTGATAAATTTAGTATTATCGGTTGTTACAAAATAGGAAGTAAAGTCAAGTATTTCCGTTAACATTAAGTATAAGTTTATGTAATTATAAATTTATCAAAAAGTTAACATTAAAGTGAGCCCCATCACATAACATCCCTCTTTGATGTGCCTTTTCTTTATAATTGAATGTAAGAATAAAAGGAAACAAAGAATTAGACTACACTGGCTCCGTATGAACATTAGATTTCCTCTTCAGGCGCACTAAAAAGAGGACTTCTACTTCAATACTCACCAAAAAAAAAAAAATGAAAATAAAATTGGAGTTTTGGATGTTGTAGTAAATTAGATGATGACTTAATTTTAGTTCTAAAAATTACTTTATGCAATGGAGATCGCTTTTTATTTATATATTTTAATTTAATAATATTATTAATTGATGTGTAATTTTGAACAATATCCGTGACAAAAACAAAAAAAGTCAAAAAAATCAATATAATTGAAAAAATGTACATTTCTAGATCAGAATTAAACTCGAATTCTCTAAAATGAATTTCAATACGACATTTTAAGATGTAAAAGAGAATAATTTATCAAAAATGGTAAATTAAATTACTTGGAAAAAATTATAGACGAGATTAATATATTTATATAGATATAATTGTTTATTTAGTTTTATAGTTTTAATTTCTCTTTTCCAGTTGTTATATTCAATTGAAAACACTAAAAAAATCAAATATACTTGTAAAGACTGAAAATAATAAAAACTAATACGTGTAAGATTAAAAAATGTTTTCAAGTATTCAAATAAAAAAAAAATAACCATGAAGAAAAAATAAATAATAAACCATAACATATTTATGGCATGATTGTTTCACAAGAGAAATTTACTTCAGAAAATAATAATAATAATTATATAAAGTATGTACCAAATATTACTAAAGTTGGTAGAATGGGATCGGTCAAGATGATGTGTTGAAAGTTGAAAAATTCAATCCAAGTTGAATCTGTTTTAATAAAATATATTTTTTTGTTATTTAATATAACAATAATATAATAGATGAAACCTTATTAACAAAAAATATATATAATTAAAATTTAGACTTCACTTAAAAAATAATAAATTGTAACATATAATAATACACTATATAGTAAAAGTATTATACATAGAAGTAAATAAATGCAATATACCATATTTCTTATATTTTAACATCATATATTTTTATTTTCTCACCTTTTATCGATTTATAAATATGTAATGACAGGTTGATATATATATATATATATAGTTGTATCATATAAAATTCACCAAATAATCTTAAGTAAATGATAAAATGTATAATTAGACTTAAATAAAATAGAAATGATGTAAAATTAAGAAGAGTTAAATTTATTGTATAAAAATATTAATAATTAAAAAGTAGATGAAAAAGAAAAATCCAAATATAATGTAAGATGCACATGTACAGGTGCTTTCACCATCTCCAAGTTTCTCCACTTCAATTCTTACCTGTTTCAATGGGCCACCGCCATCATTACTTCCTATTTTATTAACTCCAATATTAGCCAGTGTAACACTTTCAGCATTTACATTCACATGGTCACAGACATTGGCTATTCTTTGAAACCAGAAGATTCTCAATTATTTTTTATTTGTTAGTAATTGTTACAAGATGTGACTACAGATAGAGTGAATCATGACATGTTTTTAATTAAGCTTGCTGGTTTGTCATATAAACATTGTAATATTGGTTTTTCATTGAAGACAAATTAATTATTTAATACATTTTTTTTTCTTAAATGTGTAATTAGCAAATTACCACTGCTGATTCTAACAGTATAACTTAGATATTAACAAAAGTTGGATATTGCAAAATGAATGAAGGTGTTCCTTGTAAAAATGAAAAATAATTAGGGTTGAAAATCTTACTAAAACAAAACACCTATGTTTTAGTAGCCTAATATAGGCCAAATAAAATAGGCAGGTTTGAATTTTTATGTGTGGAGGAAGATATGAACAAATAGTTGTAGAATTAGAGCAGTGGTGCATTGTTGAATGCAGTGATGATACGTAACAACAAGAACCTTTAATGTTTGCAGTTGAGACAAAAGAATAGACGTTGATTAGTCAATTCCCCTCAGGCTTGAAGTTGAATCTTAGTGTATATGGTGTCATCATCTCTAATTACCCTTCTTCAATTCTCAACTATACATTTTTTACAAAAAAGCATCACAAGTGCAATATAACTTTTTCTTTAGTCAACTAAATTAATTGTTAAAACTGAGACAGACCTAGGTCACACGGATAGCGATATCCATACCAATACAATATAGACGCCATAACATAACATGAATATTTTAATACATGTAATTTCTAAAATATAAAACACGAATAGTTTAGCATATATAATTTTCAAAATATAAAATACGAAGACATGAATATATTACATCATTGTCAATTATATATTTTAATAGTTAAGATTTATATATTTAAAAATTATTTATAAATAAGATTAGTTAAATATAATAAAAAATGAATTAAATTTATTTATTTAAAATACAGAAAATAAAAAATCATATAATTTAAATATTTTTATTATATATAGATTTTTTTTATAATAAATTTATAAGTTTTTAAAAATTTATTATATTAATATATTTTAAAATTGTAATGAAAAGGTATTAAAATTATTAGATATTTAAAAATAAACTTTTTAAATATCAACTCTTTAAATATACATATCATATAAATATCAATGTATCTCAAACGTGACAAAACATTTAAAAGTTCTGTGCGAGCTTGATAGATAGAGAATTGGATTTGAGTTAAAATACTCCATCTATAGTGTTTTCGGTGTGTATTAGTTAATATAAGGGTGAAAATGGAGGTAGCAGCTTTGTTTTGATTTATCCTGCTAATAGTCGGGTGAATGGGTGAGCATAAGAATTATTCCCTAATATTTAGTCCCTCTAGTATAGATTTGCTGATCCACCTGTATAAATATTTTTTTTTAAATTTTTAAATTTAAATATTTTATAAAAACAAAGATTTAGTGTAAATATAACCATTAAATTAAATTAAATTAAAGACTAATAATTCATTATTTAAATAAGAAAATGTACTATAGCGTAGACCATAAAATAAAATATAGTTTTTATATTTGTAAATATATGATATTGAAAAATAAATAGATAAAACTATTTTTAGTTACACTTAAGACACAAACATTATTACACAATATTAAAAGATTTTAAAAAATTAATATAAATTGTTGATTCACATAGCTTCATGTTATGTGAGACGGGCCTATACAAGCTGATAGGCCTAAATTTTCGTTGAACATTGTCCATCCCTATATATTGTATCAATTTCGGATCCACCTAAACGTAAACTTTATTTTAAACTTCAATAAATTTAAGAGATAAAATGAGCTATTTTTTTATAACTTTAGTTAAATTTAATCCAGCTTAATTTTTTAATTGAATTTCAAACATATATGCTTGCTCAAAATAATTATTTTACCTTTTTCTGTGAACTACTATACTTATTTTAATAACTTCACTTATAGTGTGGTATTTAGGGATACCAAGGTAATAGTATGCGAGTTTAATTCTATTTATTTTTATTTTTAACATTCAATAAATATAAAATTTGGGCCATATTTTCATATTATTAGATAATAAATATATTTGTACTTGTCTTTGTATTTATCCAAGTATCTATTAAATAATTTTATTATAAAAAGTAGAAGTTAAAATAAAAAATATTATATTGTATTCTTAATAATTAAGTATTCTATGTAAAAAAATTATATTCTATTTAAATGTCAAATGACAATAATAAATTATAACTATATCGATATAGACTAAAATTATTTTAATAATATAAAATGAGGAATATGAACTATATATATGGTTTACGAAATTAATTATTATCCAATAATTATATTAATGTAGATGTTGGGTTAGTTTAAATACTTTTTATCAATATTAGAGCGAGTTAAGACAATGCAAATAAATACGAATGTATTTGTATTTTTAATTATAGTTTGTGATATTAGGAGGATGGTTGACTAGGATGAAGTTTTGCATCAATCAAAGTCATATATAAATTGATGAGTAGGTCAAGATTTTATCTTTATTTCAGTTACGCAAGTGCAATTGGATTGAGTTTTCGTCTTTCATCAGCTCGTTTAAACAACGTTATCTTTTACACCATTTCTAATTTTCTTCACCGGCATTGGTATGACTTGCTCTTTCGCCCATTCAAACAAAATAAGAACAAAATACACTTTTTGTTTTCTCGTTTTAAACAAGACGCATCCATAATGTGAGTCCGACTAAATGACAAAAAGAAAAATAAACCACGTCCACCTTAAATATATTCTATGAAAATCATGTTGAAAATTAAATGTTTTTTATAAATGTGTGCTGGAAAGTAAAGCAGCAGGAGTTATGTTTTATTATCATACCATTAATTATATGCTACTTTACCTTACCTTAATACCTTATCCATTCTTATTCTCACCTGAACAAACTCTGAGCACCCACAATTCTTGACTACAGATATTGCAAATTGTGTGTATATATGTGGGCACCACTTCACCATTGCTTATTCATTGTTATTCTATCTTCCTCACATACGCATCATGTTTTCATTACTGCCAACAGCAAAAATATGTGCCATGCTTATTATATAAAGAAAATAAAAAGCCCCTTCTTTTCAAACCTTTCTAAACACTTATCTAATAAACTCCCTCTTCTGATTTTCGAACCAAACATCATCCAACATGGGATCTTGCTCCAAAATAGAATCTTTGCCACTAGATTGCGTTTATGAAATCTTGTCACGTGCGTCACCATTAGAGGCATGCATATTTTCATTGGTCTCCTCCACCCTTCGCCATTGCGCCGCCTCTGACACGGTTTGGAGAAGCTTCTTGCCCTCTGATTACGAGGCCATTGTCTCCAGGGCCGTCAATCCTTTCACCCTCGACTTCTCTTCATGCAAACTACTCTTCTATTCTCTTTGCCACCCTCTTCTCATTGACCAGGGCAACAAGGTACCACTTTCTTCAATTTCTCAAATAGAAGATGCAATTCACATCTAATTCATTTTACTTTGGTTCTATGCAGATATTCAAATTGGAAAAGTGCTCGGGTAAAAAATCTTTTATCTTATCAGCTAGGGAATTGTCAATAGCGTGGAGCAGCCACCCTATGATGTGGTGCTGGAAACAAATTCCTGAGTCAAGGTAATGATTTAATGAATTAATTTCACGTGTATGCGTAAGAAAGAAAGAGAGTTATAATTGGGAGAATTTGCAGATTTGGTGAGGTGGCGGAGCTGAGAACAGTGAGTTGGTTAGAAATAGAAGGGAAGATGAGGACGCGGAATCTGACGGCGAACACGACATATGCGGCGTATCTGATAATGAATGTTGGTGACGGCGCATACGGGGTTGAGTTTGTTCCGTCGAAGGTATCGGTTAGTGTCGGAAAGAAAGTGCGGCGAGGGAGAGCGTATTTGGGTTGTAAAGATGAGAAGAAGTGTAAGATGGAGAGTCTGTTTTATGGGAACCGGAGAGATAGGATGGGAAACGCTGCGTTTGGAGAGGAAGGTGAAGGGATTTCGGTTCCCTTGAAAAGAGAGGATGGGTGGTGGATGGAGATCGAGCTGGGAGAGTTTTTCATTGGTGAAGGTGAAGCTGATGAAGAAATAACTATGAATCTTAGGGAAGTTAGTTATCAATTGAAAGGAGGCCTTGTCATTGAAGGCGTTGAAGTTAGACCCAAACACATCATATCATATCATGCTCCTTCATTAATGTCATAATGCTTCAACCATTATTCTCTTCTTCTGTTTGCGTTTGATCCCTTCTTCCCTGGAAAACATGACAATCAGAAGCAGCACCACATCCACATCCATGAATTAGATTATAACTAAAACTAAAGAAAAGCAAACTGCATTTTAGAACATGGACTACTATGTGTGTAAGTCTAAAGATGATCCAAACTCTACAACAATTGTTCCTTGATTAAATTGTCTCAGGAGTGCATTGATAAGGGATTTTAAAAGATGATTTTACTGTAAAAAGATATTGTAACGATAATAAGATAAACTATTTTTGTTTCAAGAATTTGTCAAAATCTAATAATACTCAAATGAGATTTTTTTAACTTTCAAAAAGTCTTTTATTAATAACAACATATACATTAAAAAAAGTATAATCTATATGTATAAAAAGTTTATCAAAATTATAAATTTAAAAGAATTTGTAGTTCCGTTGATCAAACCATTAAATTATTGTTTTATATCTTCGTGATTACCTTTATCAATATTTTATTAAAATTTAATAATAATAACACTAATAATAATAATAATAATAATAATAAAGTAATCGAATGATCCTTATTTAAATTATTTTGAAAAACATTTATTACATCAGTTTTGATCTATATAAATAAAATACTAAATAATTTTATATTAATATAAAATTTGTATATATAATTTATATAAAAACATTATCAATCTAACCATGAGTTTTTGGAAAAATATAATTAAATAAAAAAGATTAACTTGTATAAGATTAGGTAAACTCTTAATAGTTTAATTTCCCACGATATAAGAAAATGTCTGGACAAAATTATCCATAAAGATTTCAAATAAAAAAAATATTTTTTACCGGGTCAAAAATATTTTAAGTACAATTAATTTATAGAAGTTTTTTCGTATATTTTTTAAAAAATTGTTTTTTTAAGTTATGGATAAAATTATTTTAACGGGTAGAAAATTTTTTCCTAATATTATTTAAGGATAACATGTTTCAAGAGTTCTAACTAATGCTACTAGCCTTGTCCCGGGACAGATTAGATGATTGATTAGAATATTAGAAGCGTCCTAATTTACCCTTGGATGTTTTGCTGAGATGCTGAGGATAGAACTATTTACTTTTTCAAACTTTGTTTTGTATTAGTTATATAAAATAGAAATTGATTAAGAAATCAAAATTAAGAATATCTGATAATAAATTATACTGAGGAGATATATTAAACATCAGGACAAAAAAATATAATTTTAATTTCATAATTTATGGAAAACAACAAATATTAAACGTATGTCTGATTAAAATTAAAAATTTTCCAGATCCGTGCGGTTCACGTTCCCTTCCAAGTTCAACAATTTAGGAATAGTCGTGCTTTGTTGGATGTGGTCATGTTCTGCCTCCATGTTGACATTGTTGTTGAGAGTGAAAAAATGTCGTCATAGTAGCGATATACTTCATTCATTGGACCATGTACCATGTACCATGTACGTCCAACGCAGTATTGTTTATTATATATATGAGCAACATAACCTGCTTATTGTGGAAGCAAGTGTGCACTGAAAATTCTGATTTTGCTACTCTTTTTCCAATAAACTCTGTTTTCAGAAGATGGAACTTTTGCCCTACGATTGCTTTGCACACATTTTATCGTTCACTTCCCCTCAGGACGTGTGCAGGTCCTCTATGGTCTCCTCCATTGTGCAGTCAATGGCAGATTCAGATGCTGTGTGGGAGAAGTTTTTGCCACCCAATTATCATCAAATTGTTTCTAGGTTCCTGTCCTCCTCATTGTCGTGTTCTTCAAAGAAGCAATTGTTTTCCATGTTATGTAATCCACAACTCATTGACGATGGTAACAAGGTAATTTTCTTCCATGTTTCTCCCTTTGTTTCAATGCATGGTTGCAATTTGTAAAGGCTCATAGTAAAATCACAATTTGGTTGAATGTAAATTCTAATTGAAGAGTTTGCATAATCTACCAAAACCTTGTACACTTGCTAGAGTCTTTATAAGTGTGCAAAACGTTGTAAGTAAATAAATGATTAATAAATTGGAAATTGAACAGCGTTTGTTATTTACATATAAAAACGATGCATAAAATGATCACACCCTACCCCACCACTGACACACCCCACATGGCCATTTTATATTTACAGTGCCAATTGTGTTTGACTATGCAAATGCATAATAATCATGGCAACTGGCATTGGCAAGAAGGGGCCCTGTGGATTTTTACTTAATTTTTAAATATTGGGAACTGGTATAAAACTGTAAATCTGTAAATGATTCGTAGCATTTTAGTAGAAGATACATAATCAATGTGATGCAATTGATATGTTTTTCTTTAATTAAAGTTTTCATTTCTTATTTATTTTAGTTTTCTTATTCAATAGTGAAATCTAAAGAGAGAATTTAACATAATACTAGAAAGACAGTAGTATAGTATTAACAAATCAATGCATCACCCAAATTTAACATAAAAGTGTAGAAAGTGCAACTAATTGTTGGTAGTTTAAGGTTGAAGGGGTATCCTCAGGCGGTGGGGCAAATATGAATTATCTAAACTCAGAATTCATATTTGTGACACTGCCTGTGGTTGCTCAAATCACCTTTTTTTTAATATTATTCAATAAATATATATCTTATGTTTTTATAAAATAGAAATTATTAAAATATATTACAACAACAAGAAAGTCTTAATGAACATAACAATGGTTGTGCGGAAAACAGATATTCTCCATTGAGAAGAGAAGTGGCAAAATATGTTACCTGTTGAGTGCAAGACAACTTTCAATTGCATGGGGAGACAGCCCTCTGTATTGGTCCTGGAAACCAATCCCAGGTTCAAGGTTTGTTTGTTTTGTTTGTTTGTGCATCATCCCAAATCTCAAGCACTTTCTCTCTTTTTAACTGTAACTTTCCACTTTAATGTCTTCATAGGTGTCATGTCAAGTCCTAACACCACCAATATTTTACTTTAAAATAATCATAAAGTAAGGATAATTGATTGAATGAAGGATTATTATTGTAATGGCACATGATTACCAATTGAAAATTGATTTGATATTTGTGTGTAGATTTGAAGAAGCAGCTGAACTGAGAACCATATGGTGGCTGGAAATAAAGGGAAGCATAAACAGCGGAATGTTATCTCCCAATACCTTGTACGGAGCCTACTTGAAAGTGAAAACCGCGGATCGTGCTTATGGGTTGGACTTGTTACCATCCGAGGTGTCGGTAGAAGCTGGCAAACACAAATCACAAGGAACTGTTTGCATACATTCATGTCGAAAAAAAAACACCAAACCCTCTTCTTGTATTTCTCGTAAGCTTGAAGATGAAGAATGGTCGGAGATTGAGTTGGGGAGTTTCTACACCCATTCAAATGAAGAGGTCAGAATGTGCCTCAAGGAAGTCAAAGGGGTGCACTTAAAAGGTGGCCTCATAGTTGATGGAATTGAAATAAGGCCCAAACACTTGGAAAAGGCCTCCGCTATTGGGCCCTAACCAGTTTACATTTTTTTTTTAATTTTGCACGTAATGGGCCGAACTGGATACTTGTTTTCTTGCTTTTTCCCATGTAGCCCTAGCAACACTGTAGGCGCTCTCTTTAAAAACCTCGTCTGCGGTTTCTCAATTGCAATTCTTGCTATGAAAAGAACAAGGTGGCGCTGTGGTTGTGTTCTTCCCTATGAGGTTTTTTCACTCGGTTCTTTCAGATTGATTTTTGATTCATATGTCTTGATTGTTATTATACTTCCATTTGGTTCATTTGCAATGATGATAAATGTGAATCCCAGCTCATTATGAGACCTTTTTAAGGTCTGGGAATGGAATTTTCCACATCTATCTGAGCTTCTCTACGAGAACAATTTTTGATCATATAATTATTCACAAATTTCAATAGGTAAAAATTGTATTAAACTGGTTTATTTGTGATTTTTTGAAGATTTTTTTTATAACATTAATAAGTTTTGTTATTTTATGTGTTTTGGTTTAATTTATTTAAATTTAAGTTAAGTGTTTTTTAAATAAATAATCTTTAAAATAATTTGATAAATAGTTTAATAAAAAAGGGGTAACTGATCCTTTGATTAAAATACTTTGTATAATAATTACATCTTTTATTTTAAATTAAAAAAGTACATATTTCGTCTTTCATCATCCACTGTTACCGTCTCGATTGATATTAAAATTCGAAGAAGGGTGACGATTGCAATGGTGCAATTTTTACAGTGACTATGACTAGAGAATGATATGTTGTGGTTTTGTCGATAAATTCATTAGAGGAAAAGGAAAAAAACTATCATTCCAATGTCGATGAAAATTTTAATATCGATAAATGATAACTCAAATCAAACTACGAATTAACAGCGCAAAATAAATATAAATATATGCATGGAAGAGGTGAGTTCACCGCCCGACTAAACATACCAATAGTCACCAGATTCATATGGGCTATTGAGGAGTAAGCAATGATCTTCTTAGAGTAAGCAGTGATCTTTTTAAGATCGATCTGTCTTGAAGTGGTCAAGGAAGTATATATTATAGCAATCGTGCTTGGAGTATAAATGAAAGGAGTGGAACAAAGTGTTGCTTCGGGAAACATAGAAGGCTGTTTCATGCTAGGCGTCCAGACCTACTACGCCCGAGCCGCATCCCCGGCACACTTGCTATATCCACTAAGGCTTCACATCCCACTTCATCTTACCAACTATACCTTCTATAAATAGAAAGCCGTTCTATAACAATTCAAGACAACAAGAAAGCAAAATATTGGATCAGACCTTTTTTTTTATTTCCATTTCTTTTTCGGAAAAGTGTTTGGATATTGAGTGTACCATAAAATTTGTGACAAGAAAGACAAAAATGAGCTTAGGTTGTTATTATTCACAAATTTCGTAAAAAATGTATTGGACTGGTTTATTTCTGATTATTCATAAATACATTTTTTTAGAAGGATTACATGTTTTAGAGATATTTTAAATTCAGAAATACATATTTCGTCTTTCACCATTCAATTAAATCCACATATATAATTTTCAAGTAATTAAAATCGATAAATGATGACTCAAATAACAAACTAATTTTTTTTTCTTTTTATTTACACTAACCATTTATAAAAAAATTCAATTCAAATAAATTTGTACCGAAAATTCAAATAAACCCTAAAATTCACAATCGGGCGTCATTGATAGAATATTTAGAATGAATTGATTTTAATTGATTTTTCATAAAGAGTGTGTATAGTATGATATTTATTAAAATGAAATATAATTTATCTAAAGAATTTAGCATAGAGTCTACTGATCGTTCACAAAAAGACTCAATCAAACTATCCATAATGTTAGGCTTCCAAAATTCATAAGAAATTTCTCTCCTTCCAAATCTACTTAAATGCCACTATTGCACTTCATTCCCTTCCATTTTCTCTTTCTTCCAACCCTCCATGTACAATCCCTTCAAAACTTTTCATATCTCCCTTGTTTTTTCTTTTTTTTTTCTTTGCTTTTTTAACTAGTTTTTAAAATTATTGTGATTAAATTAATAAAATAAATCAAATAATTTTTAAGAAATATTGTAACTAAATAATATAAAAATTTAAATAAAATAATAAATTAAAATAACGACAACAATAATATTATTGTATGTCATACAATTTATAACATAAATTTCAAACACAACCTCATATTATGAAAAATATTATACAAAACATTGAGAAGAAAGAGAGAGAACATTAAGGAGAAAGAGAGACGAAGAATGAGAGGAAGAAAAAAAAGGAAAAAGAGAAGGAGAAAAGAGAAAGAAAGAGAAAAAGAGAAATGGAAGATATTTACTTCAACGTGACTTTCTTGGTGTTGTTAACTTGACACTTTTTGTAGTTCATGTATGCGAGTTGTATCTAAATACATTTTAAGTATAATTGTTTCTTAATTCTTTAGGATATATATATATATATATATATATATATATATATATATATATGCGATACCAATTTCTCTCGATGTTCATTCCTTGTCCTTATCTCTTAGGGTTGCCTTACTCTCATCACCGACTTAATTAAGTTATTAAAAAGTTGATTATGATCAGTTTTCTTAATTTTGTTATTGACTTAGCTAGATTATTAAAATGTAATTATAATCAACCTCTTCATTCGCTCAAACAAATTAATAAAAGTCTAACTATGATCAATCTCACTAACTCGGCTTAAATAATAAGGTGTTAATTATTATCAGCTTTACCATCGGACAAATTACTAAAATGATGATCATGATCAGCTGATGATCATGATCAGCTTAGCCATCCGTAGCATGTGCCTTTTTTGTTGGGTTGATTTTTTCTTTATCACTTATTGGTTTTGGGCGTGTTAATGGGCCTATGATGATTTTATGATATCAGAGCTAGCTTTAGCCAGTTCTGCTTTTGCTGTTATTGTTCTTGTTTGTTTGAATATTGTTTCCTTAACTTTTTTGTTTTCTTTTCTCAAGAATCCATGGAGTTGTCATAATTATGAATTGATCAGAGTCAAAATCTTGACAGCCCCTATTATCTACATTCTTGGAGAGAATTCAGGACAGGTTCTGATTTCACCTCCTCTCAATGAAAATAATTAGCATATATGGAGTAGAAACATGATATATATGGAGTAGAAACATGAAAAGGTGTTATTTTGTCTAAAAAACAAGTTGAAGTTCATTGATGACATTATTTTGAAACTAGTAAATGATGATCTTTTGTGTGAAGCATGGGAAAGATGTAATGTTATAGTTCTTTCATGGATTACAAGAACTTTGACACCCCAAATTACTAAAAGTATTGTGTACATTGATGTGGCCAAGATTCTTTGAGAAGACTTAAAGAAAAGGTTTTTCAAAGGAGACTATTTTCGAATTTCAGATCTACTACACGAAGTATATTTTATAAGACAAGGGGAGAGAAATGTTATCCAACTTTTACAGATTTAAAATTTTGTGGAAAGAATTGGAATCTTTAAGACCTATACTAAATTACACTTGTGATATACCTTGCAACTGTGTTTTATCAAAAATTTACATTCAATATAGAGACTCAGAGTATGTTATCTATTATTGTAAAGACTCAAATTCTTATGATGGAACCACTCTCCAACATAAATAAATAAAGTTTTCTCTCTTGTTATTCAACAAAAAGGACAACTTACAGGTATAGATATTTCTACTCAACTCTGTTAGTAAACAATAACACACATGGAAGCTGAATTAATTGGCATGATCAAAGCCAAGACAAAGGCAGAGGAATAAACAATAATCAAGGGAAGCAATGCTCTTATTGTCAAAGAATGAATCATACAGTGGACGAGTGTTGTTCTAAGCATGGATATCCTTCATGGTACAACCAAAAGGTAGAACAATTTTCTATAGGTAATGACAAATCTTACAATCAAATTATGAAGAATAACTCTTTACAAAGTTTTGGAAATAAAGAAAAGGATGCAGAGAAGAATCCTTTTACTGAAAAGCAAATACAAAAACTACTTCAACTCCTCAAAAATCACAATGTTAATAAAATACAGAGGTATAACAATGAGTGTCTTGCACCAGAAAGAAACACTGTCAAAAGGTAAGAATTCATGGATTCTTGACACTCGGGTCACTGATCATGTTACTTATAATATATATCACTTTATTACATTTTACAAGATTAAACCCATAAATATTAAACCTTCTAATGGTTCTTCTGTTAAAGCCTTTCATGCTAGAACTGTTCAATTTTCAAAAGAATTTATGATTTTTCATGTATTATATATTCCAAAGTTTTCATTTAAAATCATTTCTATTCATAGACTTATTGAAAACTTAAACTGTAAACTATTTTTTTACTCTCTAAGAATTGCCAAATCAAGGATAGCAGTTCATCTAGGATGATTGGACAAGCTGATCTCATCCACGGTTTGCAATAATTTTCTTTATATACAATCTAGCTTAAAATCTGTTTGTGATATATATCTCATATTTCTAAACAACATAAACTTTCTTTTCCCCAAAGTAACATTGTTTCTTAGAATGCTTTTGATATAATTTATATTGATATATGAGACTCCGTTAATATTTCTTCTATTCACGACAATAGATATTTTCTAACTATTGTGGATGACTACACTAGGCATATATGGATATACCTTATGAAAGCTAAATCTGAAATTGAACCTCTATTGCATAATTTGTAATTTTTGCTAAAAATCAGTTTGGCCGAAATATTAAAAACCTTAGGTTTGATAATGGAAAGGAGTTGAACTTTAACAATGTTTATGACAAATTTGAGATTCTACATCAAAGGACTTGTGTGGAAACCCCTCAACAGAATTCTATTGTTGAGAGAAAACACCAACATATACTTAATATCACCCGTAGTCTTATGATTCAATCTGGTTTGACCAAGGCCTACTGGTCTTATGTTGTTGTCTATGTTGCTTACCTTATAAATATATTATCCTCTATTGTTATTAACTATGAAACTCCCTCTATGTTTTGCATCTACACTTGCTAGCAATAGAACTAAACTTGAAAGAGTATTAGGCTGAGTTCAAGAGGGGGGGTGAATTGAACTTTGAAAACTTTTTCAATTTTTTGAGACAGTGAAAACAATTTTCACAAACTGAAAAGATTTAACGAATCTTAATGATGGAAAATATAATGTTCAGCGAAAATAAGCTGACTTCAATTTCGAATGAATTGATTTATTTCAATATCAGAGAAGGCAGTCTATACAGGCTTATCAGATCTTATAGTTTACTAAAAACTAGTTCAGAATTATTTCAAGATAAAGAAAGATCAATCACACAGATTCACAAATGCCAACAGCACATCACAGATGAAATCACAGAACAAATTTCTTATGATGATACAAATAGAATGAATAGCAACCAAAAGAATTTTAATCAAGATATTCTATTAGAATTCAATGATTTAGTACAAAATCAGATTTTTCAAGTTATGCAGAAAACTGATGTGAGTTCTTGTTTAAGGATTCAATTACAGCATCAATTTTCAGATATACAGATTTAAGAAATATTGAGAAGTACAAATTCAATTGTCAATTATACCAATGAAAACAGAATCAGAATTCAACTGCAGCTACTGCAGTGTTATACAGATTCAGACAAGGATTCTAATGG
>Ga0209700_102565_pt1 | contig 36429 bp, 20 predicted proteins | sample SiratroredBW_FD_187528 | JGI IMG/M metagenome (GOLD analysis project Ga0209700, IMG submission 187528) | Root nodule microbial communities of legume samples collected from California, USA - Siratro red BW (SPAdes) (version 2) | ecosystem: Host-associated > Plants > Roots > Nodule | place: USA...
AAATTTTGTGTCTGTATCTCTCTCATCTTAAATATACACAAATTTAAGCATAACTACACTGTTTATGAAAATACAACAAACACAAAATTATTACATGTACATTATGTGAAAATTGAGGTAAATTTCTCAAATTAGTGTAATTTTTTTTTGAAATTTTCAAAATGGTGTATATTTTATTTTATTTTCAGATATGAGTAAATCGTGCAGAGATTGCACGATATTATTGTGAATAAATCGTTCTACTATTGCACCATTTAATTTAAGATATATCAAATTGTCAGAAGATAACACAATTTAATTAAAGGAATTAATTTGTGGAATAAAGGTACAATTTTAATTAAGTAATTAATTGATTAATTGAAATCGTTAGGCTACTGCAAGAGTTTAGGATGATTAATTCTCCCACCTTTCCTCCCCTATTTTTCCACGATGTACTGGGTTGTGTACATAAAATTAAATTAAAATTAATGCATAGTGATAAAAAGGTTTTATAAATTTTAATGAAAATGAAAAGTACTTTCACTCTTTTTTTTTCTTTTATAAAAATTCTAAAACTTATTTATATTTTTTTCCTTTTTAAAACTACTTATGCTCTTTTTTTTATATAAAAATAACTATTGTTGTAATTTTATAAAAAAATCCCAAACTATTTCCCTTTTTTTTTCTTTTGTACAAATTCCCAAACTTACAAATTATCTATGTAAAAAAATATAAAAAAGAGTGGAAGTATTTTTAAGAAGGAAAAAAATGTAAATAAGTTTTAGAAATTAATCAATTCAAATAATTTAAATTTTCTCTATATAATAAACCATTCAAATTAAAATATGTAACTTTTCTTCATATTCTTCCATTCAAATTAATTTCACATTTATTTCAATTACTTAAATGACAATTAATTAATTTGGATGACTACATTTTCATTTTCATCAAAATTTCTAAAACCATTTTATCATTATCACTATGCATTAATTCTAATTTAATTTTATGTGCACAATTCAATAAAACATAAAAAAATAGGAGATGAAAGGTGAGAGAATTAATCATCCTAAACTCTTGCAGCCTAAGGATTTCAATTAATCAATTAATTACTTAATTAAAATTAAAATCGGACCTTTATTTCACAATTTCATTCCTTTAACTAAATTATATTATTTTCTCACCATTTCATATATCATAAATTAAATCGTGCTAATATAACAATTTACCCATCTCAAAAAATAAAATAAAAAATATACCATTTTAAGAATTTACAAAAAAAATTACACTAGTTTTGAAAATTTACCAAAAATTGAACAAGATCCATTCCCATGGTTACTATCTTATAGTACCAAAGACATACAAAATCAAGAATCTAATTTCTTTATAACTTTAAGGAATTTAATTAAAAATTTTCAAAATATAAAAAAAAAACTCATTTAAACCTCTCACAATAATGCGAGACTTAATTATTTGCTTAACCACCACTCTTTTTATATTTATTTTAGTTAAATTAGTTTAAAGACCAAATTAACAAATAAGTATTTCTTTGATAAACTTTGCGAATATTTATAGAACAATTGAAAAAAGGAGCCATTTCTGAATACTGAACACGTTATTTGCTTGCATAGCAACGGGTAACAAGTTTCTAATCGTTCCAAACGGAACTTCATTTGCACACCACGTGTTTGTTTATTTGTTTCAGTGACTTCATATAGAATATACGCTGAGACGGAATGTATACGTGGCTCTTGTTTGTGGGGTTTGGCATTCAATAGAATTTTGGGGTGTTTGTGCAACACATGAAGAAGCTTCCTCTGGGTTTCTACAAAAAAATTAGGGTTTTGGGCAGTGGCTAGGATCGTCAGAGATAGCGTGGTTACGAGGGGTTCTTCCTGCACTTCGGTACTTTCTTCCAGCACCTCTATAAATTCTTAAATTTCCAAAACTAACCTCAAGTAAAATATGAAATATCTCAATTACCCTCGTGTAACCTTACATTTCCATATCTTCATTTCATCTCACATCTCCGACGGCATACATAGCAAAAGCGCCGCAGAGAGTCAAGAGCGAGCCATGGTCGGGTGAAGAGCAGCCGTCGTTGTTCACCGTCGTCGTCCACCGTTCCCGTCACTGCTGGTAAAGGTGTGTGTATTGATTGTATTTTTGAGCATTTGTGTATGTGTAGTGTAAATCTTTTGTCTTTCATTCTTAGTCTTTGATATAGCAGCTTTCTCACTATCTGCTATAGCATGGTAGCATTTCTTGAGGTTGCTGTCTGTGACTGGTAATAATAGTCTTGGATAAAAGTAAAAAATATATTAATTGATTTTTAGTTTAATAACTGTTTGTATGTAAGTTTAAAGGTAATTAGATGAATTGAAAGTTATGTTTTATATGATTTTGGTACCTTATATTATTAGAAGTATTTAGGTTGCGAGTGTGTGTGTCTGATTGAAGTAGTTCCTTCACTTTTTCCTCCTATGCTTGCAATTTGAATTTATTTGGCTTCCATTTAATCGAGTTCTTCCTCCAATCCTTGCTTTCCTTTAAAAAGAATTTACAATCATGAAATTCATGGCAATCTTTTCCTTCAACTGTACTTCCTCTGTACAATTTAGAATATTGTCACGATGACAGTGTCTTCAACTGTGCTTGCAGTTTCTTTGGAGTTTGGACATCAATGATAATGATACTAATTGCAAAATCAATTGATAATGGATTTTAAACAGGAAAAAATCATTTAGTGTTAATCTACCATGGCTAGATGGGATGCAATCTTATCTCTTCCAGTACAAAATCCTCCCACATTGGAAATTTCTTCTCTTGACCTAGTGTGGTCAAAAGTGGAAGGTTGGCATGATAAATTAGATAGAGTTGCTCTAATTCCATTTGCTAGAGTTGATGATTTTGTGAGGGGTGAATCGAATAATAAAGAATGTCCTACAAGATTTCATGTTGAAGCAAGGCGTCGACGGTCTCCATCAACACCTTTCAAGCAAAAGGTTGATGGCATACTAGAGTACATTTTGTAAGTTGTAATTGTCTTCACTGGGAATCAGTTATTCGTTGTTATTGTTTTTTTGCATTCTATTGCAGTGTAGAGTTTAATACCATCTCAATGTAGGTATTGGTGTTCCTTTGGTCCTGACGACCATAGAAAAGGTGGCATTGTCCGACCAAGTCGTACTACGTATGTTCCAAAGAAGAAAAATGCAGGTAGACCAAATACCAAGAGAGGTTGTACTTGTCACTTTATTGTGAAGCGCCTTATAGCTGAACCTTCAGTTGCCCTAATCATATATAATGATGATAAGCATGTGGACAAAAAGGGTTTTCCTTGCCATGGTCCGCAGGACAAAAAGGCTGCTGGAACACGTGCTATGTTTGCTCCATATATCTCAGAAGAGCTCCGTCTTCGTGTTTTATCTCTTCTATATGTTGGAGTCTCTGTGGAAACCATTATGCAGAGACACAATGAATCTGTTGAGAGACAAGGTGGTCCATCTAACCGTGATGACCTTTTGACCCACCGTTACGTTCGTCGACAAGAGAGGGCAATCCGTCGTTCTACATATGAGCTAGATGATGATGATGCTGTTAGTATAAGCATGTGGGTCGAAAGTCACCAAAATCAGGTTTTTTTCTACAAAGATTTCTCTGATTCAGATCCATTTACTCTGGGCATTCAAACAGAGTGGCAATTACAACAACTGATTAGATTTGGAAACCGAGGTCTTCTTGCCTCAGATTCAAGATTTGGTACAAATAAATTACAGGTTTGTTGCTTTCATTTTCTCTTGATTTGAAGAAACCAAAAACATATTTGCTTTGATTTAGTTCTAAAAGCAAGCACGCTGGTAATTTTTTTTCCAGTATCCCATTCATAGTCTTCTGGTGTTCAACTCAGACAAGAAAGCTATTCCAGTAGCATGGATAATAGCACCAAGGTTTTCAAGTTTGGATGCACATCGATGGATGAGGGCTCTTTACAATAGAGTTTACACCAAAGATCCTACTTGGAAGTTGGCTGGCTTCATAGTAGATGATCCATTGTATGATATTCTAGCAATCAGGTTGGTTCAAAATTTATCTGCTTTTTGCTTCTGTTAAAGGTAGTATTCTTTTAATGTTGAATAAGTATAGAAATGCATTGCAAACTTTTATTTTTTGAGTGGCGTATTCCTGTTTCTGCTTTCTTTGTTCAAACCAAAATTAATCTTTTCATATTTTTAAATACTTTTGGTCCTGTGGCTTATTATTGTAAAAACTCAAATTGTGTGCTTGTTTGGGAAATAATTGCTCCTAGAAAGTGTCTTTGATGCTGTTAAGGACCTTGTAGGGTTGTGCTTTACTGCACCAGTTCAAGGAATTTATTTTATCACAACCTCTTTGCTAACAAGTACGTATATTCTATCTTTTTTCAGGGATGTGTTTCAGTGTACAGTAATGATAAGTTTCTGGCGGATTCGTCATTTATGGCATAAAAACTTAGTAAAGTGCTTGAAATCTGATATGCAAATAAAGATATCCAGACGGCTTGGGTCGATAGTGGATAAGATTTGCCGCCTTCAGGGAAACATGTCACTCTTTGAAGAATTCATGGAAGAGTTTGTTGAAGAATCCAAATTTATGGACTATTTCAAGGCCACCTGGCATCCTAGAATAGGTTAGTAATAACTAGATAGTGGAATGCGATTTATTGTCTAATGAAATTGAGAAATAAAAGTATGCCCACAATCTATTATAACTGTTCTTGTTCTTATTAGATTTATGCCCTGTAAAGGAATACGAGATCAGCGTTTACTTTGATACTAGTCTGTGCTCTAATTAAATGCTGAAATTTTGATGTCAAAATTATGTATACACGAAAAATGTCATTGTAATTGTGGGTAAAAGATTAGTTTTGTTTTTCAACTTAATTTGAGACGATCATTTCTAAGGTTATGAAAAAGCTATTAATAGTTAATGATGTTTATAGCAACAATATATTATTCTTTAAAAATAATTGAGAGAGTAGTCACTCACTGACCTATTTATAATATAGCATATAATAGAATCCGTTAGCTATCCCAGTTATTAAACTTCATTTCTCAGATACGCATAGAGAGGCAAATTATATTTCTCAAGAAGATGGTAATGATTTTTCAAAATAATATCGATACATTAATATTATGGTAAAGATTTTGTTACCATGACGACAAAGAGTTGGTCAACTTGATTGATGCCAATATATTATCGTGATCATGTTCGGATATCTACATAATTTTAGTAGTAGAATATGTTCAAAAAATTATATGTGCAATGATGTAATGTTCAAGGCTTCTTATCCGAATACGTGCATGGTCTTTTACTTACTGGTTTACTCTTGTTGGGTGGGTAAAACCACTGCATATTTTATACTTATTAACTGGTTGTGACTGTTGCTGTTTGTTTTGTTCAACTTATTATATTGGCAGCATGCTATTTCCTAAATATTTGTCTGTCAATGTAATGTCAATCAGGTTAAGGATAAAATCATAATGTTTTTAGGGTATATTTTTATAATATGAATTTGTTATTGTAACATTATGTACATTGAAATTACTTTGTCCCTTTGATATAGGAGCATGGATCAATGCACTTCAAACTCTTCCTCTTGCTAGCCAAGAGTCTTGTGCAGCTATGGAATTTTATCACAACCAATTGAAGATTAGGCTGTTGAATGAGAAAGAAATTGGTGTTTATCAGCGGGCCGATTGGTTGGTCGACAAGTTGGGTACAAAAGTCCATTCTTATTTCTGGCTAGATGAGTACTCGGGAAAAGATGATTTTGCACGATACTGGAAAAATGAATGGATGAGTGGTTTGACATCATGGCGCAAAGCACTGAAGATTCCAGACACTGATGTCTCAATAGAAGATGGATGTGCTAAGGTTAGTGATCAAGATGATCGAGATAAAGCTTTTGTTGTATGGAATACTGGTTCAATGTTGAGCATTTGTGATTGTAGTTGGGCACAAGATGGCAACCTTTGTGAGCATGTCTTGAAAGTTCTCAGTATCTGCCGAAAGAGAGGGTCCGTTTTACCATCTGTCACCTTATTTCAGTATCACCAGGCACTGAATAATATGCTGCATTGCCCCCCTTTTGATTCTTTAATTCGTGATCACGCTGTGTCATTGGCAGTTTCAGTTCAGAAGCAGTTAAATACTCTACTGGATGAAGAAAGTGTCCAGACTGTCACGAACCCTATGGAGAAACGGATCGATATTGATATTCCACTGGAAAGTTTCAGTGCTGTCTCTGGTAGCCGGGCTCAGGACTTAGTTATTAGGAAGCATGTCATCAGTAATGTTTTATCTTTGGATGGTGGTGAGGATAGACATGATTCAGATGAAGCCCCTGGATGTGCAAGTGCAATGCATGATGTGGCAGATCAGGGTGAGGATGGAGTTATCACTAGAAGTGGCGAACGTTTTGAGAGTGCTGGAGTGGACAGTTTGCCTGCTGACATGGATGTTGATCCACCATCAATTTGTGTTTACCCTCCTGGCTTGCACCCTGTTGATGGTACCATTCCAAATGACACTTTGCAAGAGAACAAAGAGCAGGGCTTGGCTACAACAGGAAATGAGATTTCAGCTTCCCAAAGTGGTGCTTTTTCTAATTATAAGATTGAAGATAATATTTTAGATGAAGGTGGTAAAGATTGTGCTATGGATGTGGATCCCCCAACCTTGGCTACATCCTCATCAACAGCACAGGATGTGAAGCATTGTGAAACACATGAAAAAGGTGTCAATGGGGGTTCCTAGAGCAATTTCTTGCACTAAGGATTCTGATAGTTGATATGGGTGAAAATTCAGGTACCATCAAGGAGGATGTGAATTTGGGTTCAAATACCTGAAATTAAATCATGAATCAGAACACATATTAGAGCTATAGATGCCAATAACGATAAATTTTGATACACACTCTGTAAAGATTTTTCGTTGTTAAGCAATTAGAAAATCATAATGACAAAAGTCAATTTTTATTATTTAATTATGTGACAACCCATAATTGAATGACAATGTATGGGACTTAGTCTCGTAGTGTATTTCAATTGTGAGGTGCATAAAGCTGTCAATGGAAATTGCTGAATTGATGATACCTTCGCATCTATTAAATCAAAAGGGCATGTCATTATTGCCTTACAAGATTTTTTATTGGTACAATTAAAGTGTTATCATAAATTTGAACTTACTTCAACAACACCTTAAGCCAAATATTCTAAATGATTGTCTACAAGTGCTGGAAAAGGAGCTGATGGTTCTTCTTTCTCATCCATAATGGATCTTGATAAAGATTTTTACATTGTGTTACGGACTTAATGACTCATCTGCGCGAGGGAAATCTTCTTCCTCTTTTGATCCAATCCGTAGATATAATTAGATTTTTTCCATGGAGAAAATAAAAAGATTAAATATTTTTTTATAGACTAAAATTTACTCATGTATATAAACTAAAGTTCTAATAAAAAAGGTTGAATAAAAAAACTCAAGCAAATCATTTTGGTCAAAGCAGGGAAGGCTGACATTGGAGGAATTGTTGGAGATCAACAAGGCAGAGTCCTTTTTTCTAGAGCTTATGCCACTTTTCCATCTTTACTAATAGCTTTGTATGTGTATTTTTCAATTAGTTCATTTCTAAAATTTCTATATTTTAAAATAATTGAGAAAAATAATGAAAACATGTTTCTCATCTCAATTCTTTTTTATACTTTACTATTTTAATTTCTTTACCTTTTTTCTGTTATTGTTTTCAATTTTTGTCATTTAAAAACATGTTAATTATGTAACAATCAAGGACACTACTAATTTAACATAATTGTCACGTGTATTTGATTTAGTAAAATATAATTGTAGTTTCTTATATTTTTTTTTTCATAAAATGCACTTTTAGTTCTCCAACATTTTCTCCACTAACATTTTTTTTATTGTTAAGTAACAACGTTAACTACAAATTTTAAGAGCGACATTGATGACTTGATGATTTAACATTGTTACTTCATGACATAGACAAAAAAATGATTAAAGAACCAAGACAGATTACAGTTTCGTTAAGGAAATAAAAAAATAAAAATTCATGAAACATTTGAAAAAAAAAAAATGATATTAAACCTTCTTCTAAATTAAAACTCTGACCCATTTACTCCCTCGAGGTAAATAGTTGAAAGTATGATTCTATTTGGATAAACTTTTTAAATACCTAATGTAGTACTATTTATGGTTTTTTTCTTACTTAGCTCTGTACCTTTTTTTTATCAATCTTAGTTTTTTCAACTATAAAATCATTAAATCATGATGTGACAATCAAATTTATAGTCATACTAACATTTATAGTGTATACAAACAAATTAATAAATAAACAAATTTGAAGGTATAGTACAAACAAATAAATTAGATGGTTTAGTCTAAAGGAATAGACTAAATGAATTAGGATAAGAAAATAAGGTAGACAGTTTAGTATAAATAAATAGATTAGACTATCTAATATAAAGAAACAAATTAAATAATCTAAAATAAATAAATAAACTAGAAGGTTTAGTGTAAACGAAAAAGAATTAGACAGGTTAATGTAAACAAATAAGCTAAACGGTCTAGTGTTAAAAAACATACTGTATGATATATATGGTATAAACAAACTTATTAGACGGTCTAGAATAAACAAATAGACTAACAAACAAACTAGATCTAGTTTGTTTGTTTACTAGTCTATTTGTTTACACTATACCGTCTAGTTTGTTTATTTACACTGGACCATTTGTTTACTTACACTAAACCATCTAGTCAGTTTTTTTAACATTAGACCGTCACTAGTTTATTTATTTACACTAAACCATATAGTTCATTTTCTAAACTAGACTTTCTAGTCTGTTTGTCTATCATATATTGTCTAGCATGTTTGTCTACATTAAACTATATAATTTGTTTTTCTTTCTTTACGATTGATTGTCCTTTTTGTTTGTTTACACTAGTCCTTCTAATTTATTTGTTTACACTGGACCACCTGATCTATTTGTTTACACTGGATCATCTAGTTTATGTGTTTACATTAGGCTTTCTAGTCTGTTTGTTTATACTAAATGATCTATTTTGTTCTTCTTACACTATACTGTATAGTTTGTTTCTTTACATTAGGTATAGTCTGTTTGTTTACCTTAATGATTTATTATGTTTCTTTATATTAGGTTGTCTAATCTATTTCTTTACACTAAATGGTTTAGTCTATTTGTTTACAATAGATCATCAAGTATGCTTCTTTAACACTAGACTGTCAAGTTTAATTATTTACACTATACTGTCTAATTTATTGCTTATAATAAATAGTTTAGTATATTTCTTTACTCTAGATCATTTAGTCTATTTATTTATCCTAAAGTGTATAATTTATTTGTTTATACTAAATTGTCAAATATATCTTTTTATATTAAACCGTTTAGTGCGTTTGTGTATACTAATTTTTTATTTTTCAATAAAATAGCTATAACAACGAGGCTTACTCTTATCTTCTGATACACCAACTAATTTCAACTTTTTAAAAATAATACATTGAACTTTAATTAAATTCTTAAAAAGATTAAAAAACAACGCACTACATAATCCATATGTGTAAGGCGTACAAAACTTTAGTTTAATTTAAAAAGAATACAATTATATCATTGACACGACTTAAGTTTAAATCACATTATATTAAAATCGTACAATCTTGAATTTAAATATAAAAAAATAATAACGATGTTTCGTGAATTTAAGTATTATAAGATTTTCACTGTTTTAATCATATTTAATATTTTTATTTTAAAAATACTTTTATCTTCTAAATTTAAGTATCATTTTTATAAAATGTAATCGAGGGTAATTTGAAAAATTATTTAATAAACTTGAAAGTAGTTATTTTATTTATATTTAACTAGAGCTATATTATTTATATCATAACTTGTGTATTAATTTTTTAGGATTTAAGAATTCTTAGTTGTAAATTTGCGTGTTTGTTATTCATTATGGGGAATTTATGTACTTAATATTAAGATATTGTCATATATATATATATATATATATATATATATATATATATATATATATATTGTCATATATATATATATATATATATTAATTAATTAAAAACTTAAAATTATGTAATAAAAGTTGATTGTAAAAATTTCATAGATGCAATTATATATTTACTTAACATGTATATCATATTTTTAATATTATTTTACACAATATTTAGTCTGTATTATATTATTAATATCATTAAATATAAACCTTGATCTATTAGCTTCAGTTGTAACTCTTAAAAACATAGTTATATTTAATGCGCATTGCATTTACAATGATTAACCCTTTGTTGGTAACGAGAAAGAAAAATTGAGAGTGGAAAGGAGAATTAGATGAAAGAGAAAAATAACAGTGCGATTTAGTTAAAAATGTCAAAAATAAAATAAAAATGAAGATCTGTTTTAAAATTGAAAAATTTAAAAATTTAAAAAAGAGTGTCTTACTCTTGGACATTATTCTTTTACTTTTTACAACATATGTTAAAATGCTTATTATGTATTTTTATTTTTAAATGTATTTATTCTATTCTTTCTACCAAAATAGAATATAAGTCTATTTTTCAATATAATTTCTTTATAATTGACCACATAATCACTTCTTTCTTTCTTACATCCTCATCTTATGTAATACATTTTAAAGGAAAAACTTCCTTTCTTCACTTTGCGTGATTCTTTCTCATTCAAACACGTTAGATAAATCACTATTCATTATAAAAGTATTTTCCTTTCCAAAATGCCATTGTTGAACTAATACAAAAACTAACTATTTTGTTCCCACTTCTTGGTGGGTCCCACTCTGCTCATGAAGAAATGGTGTTGAATTAGTGGTGGTTTTGTGGTTACCATGTTCCCACCCAAGTCCAGCCTCACACCCACAATTCTCTTTCTTCTTCTTCCATTCTCCTCACAACATGGCTTAGCAGATGAAGTACAAGTAAGTTTGATTGTGTTCTAAATTAACCTTCTAATTTCAAAGTTTTCTTCTTTTTTAGAAAATAAATAAAAAAAATCAAACGGGTGTGCTATTATGATTGAACAATATAGAAGAAACCCGATTCCCGTTTCTGTAATTTTTCATTTCAAGCTGAGGAATGTGTACTGGAGTCTATCCGTGCATATCTTTAAATGGGTATGTTCAAGTTTTCTTCTTCCAAGAAAAAAGATAATAAAAAAATAAAATGGGTGATGTTATACAACAATATGGAAGAAAGAAACCCAATTCGCCCTTTTCTGTGATTTTTCATTGTCAAGCTGAGGAATGCGTACTGTTTATGTGTGGATATATTTAAAGGGCATATGTGGAAGCTTGCATGATCTTTGGGTATAGTTTTCAGTTTCTGCATTTCCATTATCTGTTGAATTGAAGACTGCATCCACTGCTCGATTAAACAAAGTATCATTCAAATTCTTGACCTTTTCTGGGATAATCTTTGGGATGTGTCCAAATTTACCTCTGGTTCTGTTGCAAAACATAGTTTCAGAATTCAATACACAGCAAGTATAATTAGTATATTTTTCTGGAAAATCTAAAATTGTTTGATTTGTAATGGTTTTTGTACTCTCAATCAATTATAAATCACCGTAGATAGCAAAAATTAACAATTTTATTATACATGTCATGTATGATTAGGTGGTTGAGAAAAAAATTTACACACAATGCATTCTAGTTCCATTCAAGTGAAATTGTTTAGCTAATTGGGGTTAGCTGCTATTGTTTTTTCTATGGGCTAGAAAAGAAGGCTAAGCTGTTTTTCTGTTGACAGGTTATCAGAATATTTGGTTCTGTGGTAGCAAACTGTGTGCTTTGGTGACTCTAGTTTTGTTCGCCATGAACTTGGAGTTTCTTGGTAAAATCCCTTGGTTTAATGCTCAATTGAACCCATATTCGGTGACTAATTCAGTTCCAACCAAAGCTTTAACTGCACAACCTAAAGAAGAATCTGGAAATGAACCCAAACTGCCCTTCCTTTCATTGTTTCCTTGGGGAAAGAGTGCTGGAGACAAATTCCAAAGGCCATCTACTATCAACAAAGGGTTAAGGAGGCAAGCACAACGTCGGGGGAATGGTGTCGGAGACGACGGTGAGGCTATACCTTCGCATTTCCGGCCGTATGTGTGTAAGGTTCCATGGCATACAGGGGTTAGAGCATTTCTTTCTCAGCTGTTTCCCAGATATGGACATTACTGTGGACCAAACTGGTCAAGTGGGAAGGATGGAGGATCTCTTGTTTGGGACAGGAGACCGATTGATTGGTTGGATTTCTGCTGTTACTGCCATGATATAGGCTATGATACTCATGATCAAGCTAAGCTGCTGAAGGCTGACTTAGCCTTTCTAGAGTGTTTGGAAAAGCAGCATGGAAGAACAAAAGGAGATCCTCATGTTGCTTATCTTTACAAGACAATGTGTATTAATGGTACTCCTTGCACCAAATATTGTTAGGATAATAGTCATGTTGTCTGCTTCTTTTGGTGTTGTTATCTAATCAAAATTTGAGTCTCCATAATCTGCAAAATAAAAGTTTAGCATTTAAGGTGGTGTTGGTTACTGAAACAAAGCTTTGATTTTGATTGGACGATTGCACCAAAAGCACTTGAAGAACTACACCTAAATTTTATCCATACTTACATTCCTTTATGGGTTAATAGTGTTATGCTTTGTTGCTATAAGGAGATGAGTTGCTTTAGAACATGTGTCCTGACTTTTTTTCCTCTATGAATGACAGGTCTGAGGAATTTTCTGATACCATACAGAAGGAATATAATGAATCTGCAATATGGGCAACCTTTGATTCAGTTTGGATGGCTAAGCAATTTGAGATGGAAAAGTTGGAACTTTCAGAAAGCTCATGGATTGAACTCAGTTGGGGGAAGTACCGTGTCATAAATTATGAATCTCGTCAATTTTTTGAAGTGTGCAGTGCAGCCCTGAACTTTCACCAAGTTCCTTTAGTTTTAAACTTGTGTTTGCTAGAGCATGTTTCTAATAGTCATGGCTTCCACATTTTGTATAGACTATAGTGTACATAGCTTGTGTTGTAAATTGCAACCTGTAGTGTGTTATTGTTGAAAATCATTAGGTTGTGAACTGTGAATTGTTACTTTGTTTGCTTATATTTGAAGACTAAGCTAAGCTTATGCTATGTGTAGCTATTGGCATGTGTTGTATATACTATAATTATTAGGATTTTTTTTTAATTAGAATGAAGTAACAATATTTGGTTTCTCTCAAGATAGGATATTTTCTATTCCACAGAATGTAATTGTATTTACATAAAGCATGTGCTAATATGTGTATTTTCAGATACCTTTTTGACATAGTATCAAAGCAGATTTGATCCTGCATCACACACACCTGTATCAAAAAACCTTCTATGAGATGAAACTTGTCAATTTGAATTCAATCAAAGGTCTTTTTGACTTAACTACATGATCCACCAAAAATGTTGTCCTTTCAAGGATTATTGGTAACATGTTTGAATTCTTCACAACCTTCAAGAATAATACTTGAATCTTTGATACAGGTCCATCTGATCATATACTTAAGGACTCCCATTACAAAAAATTTCTCATTTTCTTCACTCCATTATCACTGTTGCTAATGGAAGTACCTCTCCTCCCATTGCCATGGCTTGTTGTTTTGTATGAAAATCTCACAAAAAATAATATTCTTATTGTCTCATAATTTGTTATTTGTCAACCAAATTACCTGTATTCTTGCTTGCACTATATAACTTTGGTCATCATGTTCTGTTCCTAGAAGATTCTTAGCTATGTTGTTAGGCAGGGGATGCTCTACTATATTGGAGTTGCTAAAAATATATGATGAAAATTTGATCATCCTAATCAAGCCTGCACCGAAATACAAAACAACAATTGATTACGAATTGGATTATTAGAACATCTTTCATTTCGGTATTTAAAAGTATCGCAATCACAATTTTTAGTTTTCTATGTTTTTGTTATATTTTTCGGTGTACCGAATCAAAAGTAATATAAATTTGTAAAGTACGAATGTTGATTCCACAAAGAATAATTTTGTTTATAAATCTCAGTTTTCAATACTCAATAAGCAATTATGGTTTTCAGAATGATTTGATAAAGATTTGATTTAAATAACAAAAGAACATAAAAGAGCAATTAAAAAATAAATAATGATTATCAAAAAGGATTTAAAAGATCTAGGAGGACTATGGGATTGAAGTTCATCTATCTCCCTTATTCATATTTTAGATTGGATTTGATAAGAACATATAATATTCGTACCTAGCTATTGATGCACATATAAAAATCATCATTCACACCGATTCCTCTGATATGAAATTCATAAGGAAATTTCCTAAACACGGATCCCTCGTAAATTACCCAGCATTAAGAACATATATTATATATAAAAATCACCAAAATACAAATAAGTTCAAAAGATTATATTCAATCTCAAAGATGAAGAATTAGCTACTCATGGTAACCATTACAATCCGATGAAAGGAAGATTGCCAGAGAAGAAGAAGATTCTCGTTCCTAACGGCTACCTCTGTCCTCTAGGTCTTAATACCTCAGAAAACCTTAAATCACCCTTTTAAACTTATTTTTGGGCCTAAGGTAAGTAACTTATTTTAAATTTTTTTTAAACTTTTTATTTCTTCTCTTCGTCCATGAATCTTCTAATCTCTTATTTTCTTCATTATTTTATATTTGAAATTTCACAATAATTGAGATCAAATAATTTTCTTTTAACTCAAGACTCAAAATCTAAATTTAGATCTAAAAACTCTCAAATTAAGGGTAGTTACTATTTTAAAACACATTTAAAGCCACAAGTACTCAAACTTTTTCATCAATTTTGAATCAAAATTATGATATTTGTGAATTGACTAAAGAATCATTGTGTTCTCGATGAGATATGTTTCGTGGAGTTAAGAGAATGCTCTTAACATTGAAATCGACTTTGAGTATTCAAATATGTCCAAATCCTATAAATGTCTTCTTGTGTCCGGTTTGTCTTCACAGTTGGAAATACTTCCAAAGGTGTTCAACAATCAAGTTAATAATTATATAATTAAAAGATTTTAATTGTAATATTACCCATAAAAAACATAAGAATGACATTAGACTAATTTACTGTTCATCAAGATCCGGATTAACAATATTCTAATCATAATAATTTACCTTAATTATTTCAATTAGCATATTTGACTAATTAATCTTAATCTTGACATATAAGCCTGTGGACTTAAGATAGAAGTTTAGTTTGTAAAAGAAAAAAAAAAGTCCATAGCATCAGATCATATAACCAACTTTAAATAGAAGAATTAATTATTTTTAAGGTACATATTGTATCTTTTATCTATCTACCCATTAGGAATAAAAGTTTTGAACTTTTTATAGTAATTCATTATCATATTTGCTTAGGATCTTGTGAGGATTCCCCTGCATTTGTGAGGCTTAAGCATTTTGTTATATTCACTTCTAAACGAACACGAGACTTATGTATTTTTACTTCGCCAAAAGAGTGATTTTTTAAGAAAATTAACAGATTGATTTGTCACCCTTATGTGATATGTATGCAATCTTTCATCACTTTAATCGAAAGATCATAACTCAACAACAAAGTTTGCGTTTTGGTTGAGTAGAAATGGTTATGAATGAATTTGTTAATTCAGTTTTTTCTAAAATTTTAAAACAAACTAGTGATTCATCATCAAACTTTTTGTACATGGGTCGGTATACAGATAAATATAAACAATTTTCAAAAATTCTTAATGTCTCTATTTTTTGGCACAAATATGTCCCATTGTTATTGAGGATAAATTGATGTTGCTTATATTATGAATTAAACCTCTTCTTTAACTCTAAACTTTGAGACTGTAGGTTAGTTATAATTTTCTTGGTCAATTTCTCTCCCAAATTTTTACTCACAAGTTTTTGTATATCCTGTTCAGATATTTAGGAATTAAAGAAGTTAATCAATGGCAAAAAGAATGTATATTTGTTAATTATTGTGATTTTAAAAAGGATATAGATGTTATGACCTTACGATTCAAAAATTTACATGTAACTTGCATATTTCAATTAATTTTAGGGAATTTTTAGACCTTTTCTGTAAGGGGGAAATGAATGCAGAGAATTAGAAAAATTGGATGAAATTTGATAAAAGAAGTAGATGTTATGTTTAGTTTTCCATACATATATGCCATTAATTATACAAATCCACAACAAATAATAATTTTATAGCCAATCTCAAATCCTATTTTGACACTTTTCATGAAAAAATTGATAGTGACAATATAAAATAATTTTACATTGTGATTGAAGAAGTAAAATAAACTAGGTGACCATTCCACTCTTTAAGATATTATAAGATCATTTTCCATCATTTTCGTACTATTTATTAACGTGTAAATGAGGAGTTTATGTGCTGAACGTCAACGAAACCATTTAAACATTCTAATCGTATCATACAAGAAATCACCACTCTTTCAATTTTCCTATGTTATGTCAAATTAACCAATGCCATGCATAAAGAGGAAAACAATGGTTCCATGGCTTTTAAAACCAAAAATATGAGTTCCAAAGTGATGGAGTCTATAGATTAGCAGGGTTATGAGTGAATCTATCTAAAAAATAGTTCAAAACTGATTCAAACTAATGGAAATCAAACATTATAAGTTTAGAATTAAATAACAATTAATAAACATACATATGTATGTATGTGTCCTGAAATTTGTTTATATGGATTGGTTGTATTTTATTTATTATATGTTTATATTTATTAAAACAAGATAGCATATTTGTTTTATTATTTCTAACATACTCCGTAATTTGTTTATAAATATAAGAGAGAATGGAAATTATGAATATAATAGTAGTTAAATATAACTAATAGGTTATGTTTTTTTTTTTTTTTATATATAAAACTGGTGCAATTTCGCTCATAAACTATATAAATAAGTAAATTTTAAAAAATTAAACAATTGAGTAAGTTTGTTTTCAAACATGAAAGAAGTCATGCTTAAAAGCATAACTTCAGTTTCACATCATAATTTTTGTTTATATGAATGCAGACTTTTATTTGTATTAAAATTGTACTAATAAGTATGTTTTTGAATTTTCTTTTGAAGTTGTGTAATTTATTTTTCAGATTTATATTAAAGTCATGTTTAAAAATATGTTTTCAATTTATTTTTTTTATCTTTTTTATGAAGTTGTGCTTAGAAGCACATTTTTTCAATTTTTGTATTATTTTTTTTTTGTTAAAGTGGTTCTACAAAGTATAAGTTAATTTTGTTTTTCTTGGTGTGCTATTAGTTGCTTACCTTTTAAAATAAAACAAAGATTTTCCTAATGTAGGTTAATCTAGGCCAGATATTTGCATCTTCTACAATTTCCTCTCTTTAAATAAATTAAAAGTGGGAAGAAAGGATTTACGAAAATAGAAAATGTATATAAACAAATAAAGTATAAGAAAACTAAAATATCAAAATAAAAAATAATTGAAATTGAATAAAAGAACTGAACAAAAAATTTTAAAATTGAAATTGAAAACTACAACAATCCAAAATTGGAATTAAAATAATGACAACAAAATAAGGAAATTGTAGTAATGGAACAAAGAACAAAATATGTATTAGATGATTTAAATAAAAGACTAAGTGTAACCATCAAATAATCTAATGAAGAATAATTTACACTAACATATTTACACTAACACACTACACGGTCTAGATTATAATAAATAGCCAAGACAGTCTAACGTAGATAAATAGACCAATCTTAATTTCAAGATCATTCAAGAAATGAAAGAAATATTTTCAAAGAGAATAAAACTAAATCTTACAAGGGTTTACTTCACAATAGTAAAAAATTATTATGAAAATAAAGAGATGAATAAAAATGAACAATGGAGGATATGAGAATCAAGATATTCTCTCTATTTTTTTTTATTTTGATCAAAGGTAGAGGACTGAATATATAAAAGTAATGTACCCCATTCTGAGTATAGCTAAATAAAGAAAATAAATAAAAATATTACAATTTGATAATGTCATAAAAACAAATAAACATAATTGATGGTAATTTGATTTTATCATAAGTTTCATAAAGACAAAATCACACAATATTAGTTTCCTTCTAGAAACCTTGTATCCATATCTTTTGAAAACTCCCCCCAAGCTGGGGAGCGAATGTTGATGAGACCCAACTTGGAACAAATATTCTTGAAAGACTGAAGACCTAAGGCTTTGGTATAAATGTCTACTAATTGCTCTGTGGTAGAAATGGGAAGCAAATGGATGAGACTTTTTTTTCAATTTTTCTCTAACAATGTAACAATTTATTTCTATATCTTTCGTACACTCGTGAAATATTGGGTTTGTTGCAATGTACCTTGCTGAGTCATTGTCACAATATAAAAGAGATAGTTGTTCAAAATGAATTTTGAAATCTTGAAGAAGATAAACTAGCCATTGAATTTCACACGTAACAGTGGCCATTGCCCTATAACAGTGGTCATTGCCCTATATTCAGCTTCACAGGAACTCTTTGATATTGTTCCTTGCTTCTTTGATTTCCATGATATAAGGAAATTTCCAAGATACACACTAAAACCAGACACTGATTGTCTTGAATCACTGCATATGCCCCAATCACTATCACAAAAGGCTTTTAAATGAGCAGAACTGTTAGAAGAAAAAAAATAAGCCAAGACTTGAAGCTCCTTTAATATATTTGAGAATTCTAATTGCTGCGTCATAGTGAACAATTGTAGGCTTATCAAAAAACTGAGAAAGTTGTTGAACAGAACATGTGATGTCAGGTCGGGTATTAGTGAGATACATAAGTCTTCCAATCAACCTTTTATAGGCATGAACATCAATAAAAGACACACTTCCAGTAGAAGACAATTTAACAAGATTATCCAGAGCAGTTGCAGGTTTGCAGGCTAAAAGACTTGCATCTGTTAACAATTCCAATGCATATTTCCTTTGATTCATCATTATTCCTTTCTTACTTCTTGCTATTTCAAAACCAAGAAAATATCTTAAATCACCAAGATCCTTGATCTTGAATGCTTTATTCAAAGCTTATTTGACTCGGTGAATCTCCTCTTTATCATTTCCTGCCAAAATTATATCATCTACATACACCAATAATATTGTAAAAGATCCTTCAGAAGAATTAATGAATAAAGAATAATCATTCTCCCGCAGAAATAAAAAAGGATGACAATTTAGCAAATCATGGATACTGGTTCTCAAGTATGATTTTTGTATTGTATATTATTTTTATTTCACACTCATGATTTTATGGATATGGTTTGCGGCTGGAGGAACTTGTTCCTTGAGATTTCAAATGATCAGAAAAATGTGGGTTATTGGTAGGAGATTGATATTAATTGCTCATTTATCCTAACTATTCACTGCTACTGTATTCCATAGTAATTATATTATGAGTTATTGTGATTTTATTACGAATAAATTTAAGTAACATTTAAACTTTTTTTTTTAATTTCTTATATAAAAGACTGTATATCTCACTTTTTTCTTTATTTTACTATATGAACCTATAATATAAAAGAATGACCGCACCTAATCCTGCGACTTCTTTCACAGCAAATATAGTAGCTTTCTTTTCGGGACAGGAATGGAGAACTGATGTTGTGGAAGGATCAGTTACCTTTCAAGGCAAAGCTAATACCATATTTACTTTTGTGAATTTTGAAGATGTACCCCTTACACTGGATGGACCGGTAGTGGTGACTTTTGGCATACCATCTTGCCCTCAAAATAATCCCATCATCAATCTGTTTATGGCTCTTACGTGGTGAAGATGCAATAGTAATAATAATAAATTCAGTCTAATAGGTAAAACTTTTGTAGAAGATATGTATAATAGAATGGTGAAGATGCAATAGTAATAATAATAAGTTCTGTATAATAGGTAAAACTTTTGTAGAAGATATGTATAATAGATGGTATATGGATAATAATAATAATAGGTATTGTAAAATATGTAGTTATGTTGTAAAATAATTGTTGGAAATAAAGAAACTTCTGTTTAAATTATGCAGTACCATATGCTCATGTTAAAGAAAAGAAATTCTTACACTTAATATTTTACTATTAATAATAATAATAATAATAATTTTGGACGTCACATAAATCCTTTTTTAATTTACAAATTTGTCTCGGTTGAATAGAAGTCAATCCAGGAGGAGCAATCATGTATACATCTTCTTTCAACTCTCCATGTAAGAAGGCATTATTTGTCTAATTGTTTTAACTCCCAATTATATATAGAGGCTAGAGAAAGAAACAACCTTACAGTGGTCATCTTTGCTACTGGAGAAAAAGTTTCAAGGTAGTCAATGCCTTTTATTTTGTATCCCTTTGCCACTAATCTTGCTTTATATCTTTCAATAGTCCATCAGCATTATACTTTATTTTGAATACCCATTTGCAACCTATGGCAGTTTTGTTCTTGGGAAAAAGAACAGTCTCCTAGGTTTGATTTGACTCTAAAGCAGATATCTCACACTGTATAGCCTTTCTCCAACAATCATGTTTCATAATTTCAGAATAAGTGTTTGGCTCAACATGTGAAGAAATAGACATAACAAAAGATGAGTAAGAAGGCGATAATTTATTATAAGACAAAACTGAATTCAAAGGATATTTAACTTTTGAAGATGTATTGGAAACATTAAGATTACAATGATAATCCTTTAGATACTCAGGTGGTCTTTTTGTTTGGGTACTCATTCGAATTGACTGTATTGTTTCATGAGCTTCATTAAGGTTTTGGTCACTATGGGAGCAAATTTCTTCTAGAACCTCAATGTTTGATTCATGTTCATTATTACAATTGTCTTCTACATTATCACAGGGTGCAATGGGTACAAAAATGGCTTGTGATGGTTGACTCGAAACAGGTTGGTCTTCGGTAAAAGGATTTTGATCAAGAATATTAGGACTGCCAGTTTTATTGCTAGTATCCTCAACCTTTTGATATGGAAAAATATGTTCATAGAAAACAACATCCCTAGACACAAAAATTTCTCTAGATTGAATATTCAACAAAACATATCCTTTTGTTCCTGTTTTAAAACCAATAAAAACACATTTTGATGACCTTGGATCAAACTTTTTTCTATTTGTTGGTAAAGTACTAGAATAGCATAAAGACCCAAACAAACATATTTAATTGATTAAAATCTGCTACAATTTTGTAAAGCATCTCATGAGAAGAAAAATCATTTAAAACAGGTGTGGGAAGTATGTTTATAATATGCGTAGCATGTATCACAAAATATGACCAATAAATTTTGGATAAATGAGATTGTATCATGAGAGCTCTTGCTACATTTAAAATATAACAATGTTTCCTTTCAACTATACTATTTTGCTGCGGAGTATTAACACAAGACGTTTGATATACTATTCCTTTGTTGACAAAGAAATTAGTCATAAAAAATTTAGTCCCATTATCACTTCTTATTGTTTTTATTGTTGTCTCAAATTGTGTTTGAACAAAAGTGACAAAATTTTCCAAAATCTTGACAACTTCAGATTTTTGTTTTAAAAGAAAAATCTATGTGTACATCGAACAATCGTCAACTATGGTCAAGAAATATTTATTACCGTGAATTGATGGTATTGAGTATGGTCCCCATAGATCAACATGAATCAAATCAAAACATTTCTTAGATTTAGATGTACTAAGAGGAAAGGGAAGTCTTTTTTGCTTTGCAAAATGACAAACGTCACAAACAAAAGATTTGTTATATTTAACAAAAGGAAATTTATTTTTGATAACATCAATAGATTTGTTTGAAACATGCCCTAACCAAAAATGCCAAAGGTTTTCGAGATCACTAGCAGTAAAATTGAAGTATTGGTGATATGTGGAGATGTGACAGGTTTTATTTAAAGGTTTTGATAAGAAGAGACCTGAGTATATAAAGTCTATTTTTCATCTCAGCTGAACCAATCATTTTCAAAGAGTTTTTATCTTGAATGTGACAACCACTAGAGCAAAAGTAATTACAAATGATAAATTAGTGAACAACTTTGTTACTTAAAGAAGATTAAAAGTGAAATTAGGAATATACAGAGCATTATCTATGACATGATTTTGATTGAGAAAAACAGTTATAGAAAAATTAGCAATGACTTGATTTCCATTTGGTAATTTGACAATGATAGGATTAATTTGATTATATGAATTGAAACAAGTCAAGGATGAACAAATGTGGTCAATAGCACCATTATCAATAATCCAAGAACTAAAAGAAGAAAGAAATTTAGTACCCGTGTGTGTTGTTGTGTGGGAAGGAATGACAGAGATTTGATTAGAGACATTGTCACTGGATTTAGACTGTCGACTAACAATGTTTGATATTGCTCAGGAGTAAAACTAATTTGTTGAGAATATACTTCTAACCTTGAACCTTCATGATTTTGCTGGTTATTATGCTTTCTGATTTTCAAACTTGAATTGAAGTGGAAAATCATGTTTTCTATAACATGTATCAATCACATGCCCTGTCTTTCTACAACGACTGCAGACTTTAGAAGTATATCGTCTTTCGTAACTTCTTCTGTTAGTATCAATCATTTCTTTTGAATGATCATCAAAAAATTGTCTCTCTTAATGTGTACTAAAAGAACAAATCCTATGTTCTTTGGAAGTTGCAGGAAAAGTGTTTGCCAAATTGAAATGTGTATCAATGCTCTTTGAATCTCTAACTTCCTTAACTATTAAAATTTGCAAATAGTTGTAGATTTTCTTATTGTTATTTAATGTTATTTTGTTATAAAATCTCTATTATATTAGGTCTGACACTTATTTGATAAAATTTTTATTTTTATAACAATTTTAAAATTTATTAATTATCATGTTGAGTGTCTTATTTAGTAATTGAAAGTTAAAAATTATTACCTATTATATTGGGTTTAGAATTTATTTGATAATTAAAATTGTTATTCATATAATATTAATTGTTATGTTAGGTTTCAAACCCTTTTATAATTAAAATTTTAAATTTAATACTTAATTTGAATTATTATTCATTTAACAATTTTAAAACTAAAAATAATTGATTGTAATGTTATATCTAAATTTCTTTGATAATTAAGATTTTCATTTATATAATAATTTTAGTAGTTAATTAGACTTGCTTGGTAATTTAAGTTTTTAATATAAAATACTTATTAAAATAGTTTTGTCTTTAAATATAAAAATATCAAAATCCAATGCCTTGATTAGAAATTAATTAGAAATGTCACCGATTTTTAATGGAATACAAGGGAGGTCAACATCTTATCAGGTCTAAATAAACATTTTTTTAATAAAATTACATTGTGCTAACAAAATTCACACACACCATACAAATTGAATAGTAAAACATTACTTTAATTTAATTCAAATTTCATATTAAATTGAAATCAAACAAAATCTCGAATCTGATTATTTAGTAAGAAAATCGAATCCATGGCCTAACTGCGAAGAATCTAATGGATGGCGCCAGAATGAATTAGGAAGAAATTTATATTTCAAAAGATTTAATTCTACTGGCAATCCCAATTCTCCCTGAAAGAGTATATTACAAATAAATAAATAAATAAATAAAAATATCCATTCCCCGTAATGCTGTGCTAACACCATTTGATATCATTTAAAATTGTTATATTCCTCTCAAAAATAGTAAACAAATGCCACCATAACACCCCTAGTACAGAAACCTTTCCAGATAAGTCATCTGATTAGAATAGCAATGCAGATGAAGTTGAAGAGCTGGGAACTTGGATGATCAATTGATTGATTTTCCATAAGCTTCAGAATCAAAAAAGGACTACAAAGGAGTTGTAAATCGAATACAAAAAACCTTTGTTTCTTTGAATAAAATGAATATAACATTTTTCTACCATCACAATTCAGACTCAGGTATCCATATCAGAGTATATTCTTTACAGGGACTTGCATATGCGCTTTTGCTAGCAGCTACATAATCTTCTAAAGTTCCACGTGCTACACAGGCACCCGTCTGCCTCTGTAGCGGTCCAATAACTGCAAGTTCACAGAAAAAGCAGAGTTCCATCATTTCAGCATATTATGCACCCAACTATTCTTTATAGTTCGATCATTTCAGCATATTATGAAAACTAAGTTCAGATCTACCACAGTTACTAAGATTTGTTCAAGAATTCATGAAAATCCAGTATTGATATGGTAACATGCAGAAGTATAAGATATGATGATAGGAAAAAGACATTTCAGCGCAAATGCTAAAACAAATAGCTTTAATAAATGACATATATAAATGCTTGAGCAATATGATGATAGGAAAAAGACATTTCAGCACAACTTACCGATCGAATGTATGGTTGTTGAAACAACCAACCAAGAATAGGGATCTTCTGAATGAAAACAGACAGTGTAGGCCAGAAACCACTGCAAAATACCATTTCGTAAGCCCTAAGCACAAAACAGACTTAATAGAACAGATTTTTTTTTTTTTTTTACTAAACCTGAAGAGTACGATGAATCCATAAGACTCCACAATCATGCCCAGAATAGGCCACCCCAAGATAAGAATAAAGAATCCAATACCAAATGAAATGGTTCCCTACAGAACCAGTAAATATGTAAAAGGTTAGGGTTGAAAATGAACCGTGAAGAGACATGGAATGAAGAAAGAGAGAGATGATAAATGTATAACTAGTTTACCTTGAAATTACTACGTTTCATGAAGAATTGCATGGTGGATTTCAGTCCAATGGTCAGGGATACTCCAGAAACAAAGAGGATCTGATTTGAGTGACAAGTGTAATAAAAGATATTATTAAGTTGAGCATAATCACACAACTAGCAGAAAGATAAAAAATCACAAGCATGAAATTTGTCATCACACTTACATTTCCCATTGCAAGCAATCCCTTGTCAAAGAAGAACATAATACCAAGGAATGAGAAAAATATGCCAAAGCCCGTTAATCCCAATCCAATCTCTGTTTAATGTGCCAATGCAAACATTAAATTTCAGAAGACATTAGAATATTAAAAAAAAATATATGCCAGCAATATAACGTTTACATTTAATCTTGTCATTTTGTCAGTCAAGATTACAGAACAAATATAAAAAAGCAAGGGAACTAATAAATGTTTTAAAAACTGACATCTAGAAAGATTTCTTGCTCAAAGATACTGAAGAAAATAGGTTCAGAGCTGCTATAGCACTGTGCAAGACATATTGTTACTTCTACATCAAGAAAGGATTTCAGTATAATATTTATACAAGTAATGACTATTTTAACTACGTGATTCAATTATCAAAAGAGCTTTCAAAATAGGCAAAAAGCAAATATGTTTAATTTAGGCAGAAATCATGCTTTTTTTCTTTTCCTCTTATTTCACGGTTTGCTCCTATATGGACAAAAGCCACCATGCGCCCTGCATAATGCATAAACACAACACATGGCCCACACTAAGCCAAATTCTCCCCAAAGGAGCTTTGATAGAAAAACCAATAGTACTAATCACTTGCACACAAATTTTAAAAACTCTAGGCATTATAAAAAAGAAAGAAGCATTATGTACATGCAAATTTGGACTTGCTAAACGAACTTCGCTAACTCGAAAAAAAATGATTGGTCTTTCACAAATTATATGATTTAAATCCTCTATCAAACTATTAATAAAACCTGAAAGCGAAAAAAATACAGGGTAGAGCAAGAGAAGAAACCAAACAATTTAGCACAATCCTAATATAATTCAGAATCATTTCGACCAGATAGCACTTCTTCAAAATAAATTAATTCAACCACTAATTTATTTATGGAATCGTTGCAAACTCTAATAACCTCTACCCTCGTTCCATCATATACTTGCATAATAAAGACATAAAACCAAGTCATATGATAGCATTATTGCCAGCAAAAACATCAAATTCACTTACTCTTTCGATCATTCATTTCAAAGGAAACCATTTTATACCAATGATTGAGATGTCCAAATGTCTTGCTTTCACTGGAACAAAAGCTGGAAGAAAATAAGTCAGTTAATAAAAATCATATTAAATGCATACAAATATTCTTCTCAACTAGTTTGACTAAAGAACATACAGCAACATCATAGCCATAATAAATCTCAATCAAAGGAAAAATTCCAGGAGAAACGAGAGATAAGTATGAAAAATCTTAAAATATAATGTGCAATTCTGGTCCTTGGAAAATAGGGTTTACATTAATTTTCCACGTGGATGCCTTTTTCATCTCCCAAATCACTTTATCTCTGTTCCTCCTTCAGTCAAAGGTTCTCTAGTAGCACTCATAGGGAAGCCATTAGCACACCCATTCTCCAAACAGCACTTTTTCATACACATACACAAATACATCCTCCCAATCTTTTTTACAATCTTAGTCACTATGAAGCACTAATAGCAGGCATAGCATACACACACATGCATGGGTCTGACAAAATTAAGAAAGCAAGCAACAACCAATTCATTCTGTACAAGTTTCAACAGTTAACAGGTTGACAAAAACACAACAGAAAATTTCCCCATAGAGACCATCAAGGCTCAAACATCCCTCCATATAGTCCATACCAATGGTCAGAAAATCATAATTCCCGTAAGTAAACAAAAATCACTTGACTGACAAGTACAGCAAATCATTAATCATTAATACCAAAAACCCATTGTTTAAAATCCAAAATAACTCCAGCAATTACTCCTCAGGCAATCATCACTCATTAAGGAGTTAACCCAGAAATCTTTTAATCATTTATACCTGGTAGCAACTAGTAAACATAATTCCCAAATCAGAAATAGCAATTGTCCCCTCACCAAAATCTACAAGAATACCTAACTCCTCCTTCCAAATATGCATAAAAAACATAAATGACCACTCAAACTCAGCACACCCCTACAATCTGCAATCACGCATCAATTCCTTCCAAACTCAGGTACACAGCAATCAACCAATTACTGAACCAATTTTGAAACAGAATCCCATATGCCCAGCAATAGCTGTCAACACCCACAATCAACCCTGTACTGTCTGATACCGGACGAATGGATTTCACAGACCAGAAACTCAATCATCCTAGAAGAATCCATTCCCTTCTCTTCTGCTAAACCCTTTCCCACAGTCTTGCCTGAAGCCCTACACCATGACTGACCTCAAAATAGAAGACAAAATGCTACGAATTTAGCAATTACAGTATTTTCTTATTTTGGGGGCAAAAGCCCAAAGATTTCGATCTTGCAGTTTTTTTCTTTTAGTTTTGGCAAAGGAATTATGTTTTATTTCTAATTTTAGAGAATGAATTTTTCAATGGTGACATCCATGTGGATGACGGAGGCATAAATGCGCCACAAGAGCTCTTAACATGTCATTTAAGACTCTGTTAATTGGCATCCTAAACAGAAGGACCTATGCAATGCCATTAGCTAGTTTCTTCGTTTCAAGAATTAATAAAATAAAAATAGCCAAGTCCTAATAGTTTAAACCCTTGCAAAGATACATGGCAATCAACATGAATTAATGAAAACAAAATACAGTCAATTCAAATACATAAACTAGTTTTACTTGGTAATTAATAGCATGCTACAACATCACTATAGCCGAAAGGAGTGGCCTTAAGCTGCTATGGGATTCAAATTACAAAACAATTTTCGATAGTAGCTTTCCACACACTATATCGGCAATACCATGATATAGGCATCATAAACCCTTACCTTAGAAACAATGTTCCTTCACTCTATCCAGGACTTTATTATTTCCGTGTCCTGTTTTCTTTTTTTTTTCTTTCAGACTTCACATTCTGCTAATTCTTATCTAATGTGATATGTTCTTTTTCTATTAACTTCACCATCACCTTTGATTTTTATTTTTTTACTGTTCATAGATCAATGGTGATTGTGTATGCAAAGTGGCAGATTATTCATAAGGAAATTCTTTAATTTTGGACCCTTTTTGGTTTTCGAGAATTTACAATGGTGAATAAATTATTTAGTTTTTATAATAGCAGAACTTCTGCTTCCCACTCTCCCACTACAACAATTTCAGGGCTAGCCACAAAGCACCACTTCCAAGGATTAGAAACTATGCTATTATCGATCTCCATCAAGTTCTAACAACTCAAAATTTGCATAATCAGTACCGTTACACAAATTAAACTGCATCAATCAGCATCTATTTAAAGCCAATACAAATGCAATAGACGAAAAGAAAAAAAAAATGAAAATTTGAACAAGAAAACAGCAGAACTTAATCACCAAAAATCACACTAGTCCAATCCGGATAGAAAATTTACTTGCCAATGTCCCATTCCAATTAACCAAATTCAACAAAAAACAACGGTGGAGAACACAAACAAATAACACGGTTTAGCGACTCGTTACGAATTCTCCGCGTGGCGTTTCAAAAAACGCAAACACGAAACACAGAAAACACGTCCATGCCGCGAACTCTTGCTAGTTAAAGAGAGAGAGAGAGAGAGGAAATAAAAAAAGTCCTCCAACTTCGAAGTTGAAAAATTGATCCGAACAGAAAATACTATGACGCGTTTGGATCTCACATCGCATCGTAGTTTCGGCCAAGAAAAGAAACGGATCCAGCAACAGGACCAGAGCAATCTTCAGATTCAAAGAAAATTGATTACCTGTCAACCTAGCGCGGAGTCGCCGGGAAGAGGTGGAGATCGGCGGCGGCTACGGCGGGGGAAGTTGCGGTTGGACGGTGAAGATGGGAGTGATTTTATGGAGAGAAACGTGATAATTGAATCGACGTTGTTCAGCCAATAGTATAAGAGGGATTTTTAGTCTTCTCTGTTAAGAAATGAAGCTTTATTTCTGTGTAACTTACAGGGAAAGACTGAAGTGGGTTGAATTGCATTAAAATTAACTTATATGTAAATATTATTAATTAATTAGAAAATTATTCAAGGTGTTAAAACTAATTATTATGTTTAATTTCTTTTTAATTTTGATGCATTTTTTTAAGATACAAAATGTTATTTTATTATTGATAATTACAAGCAATGTTCAATATCTTCATGGATGTCATCATCCTGTTATCTATTCCTTCCTTCTCATAATATTTCCTTTATACAATAATAACCATAAATATACCTTTTTTTAAAATATTTTTTTAATAAATATATCATTTTCATTAAGACACTAGTGAGTAATTATTCAGAAATAAAAAAAAAATGATGTTTTATTGAACAGTGAAAAATATAAATTAATTTAGAATTTGTGTAAAAGTCTAAAATTGTATTCATTACGAAACAAAAGTATAATAAGGTTTAGAGATGGTTGTTGAGGATTGGAAATATAATCCTTTTAACTCTTTTGATGTAATTATAAATGTAGAAATATGGTTCTGAGTCTTAAACTATTAAAGTGTAGCAATTAGTATTGGTAATGTCCGTCCATTTGAATTATGGTTCTCGTTGTGAAATTTATTACTTCGTAATAATTAAAGTTGGGTATGCCTATTCATTTAAATTAGTATTAGTATAAATTCAAATTAAAAAAATATATTTGTCTTTACTTTTTACATCTTAAATGGCTATTTAAGACGTTATTTATTGTACAAATCTCTTCTATCATACAATGTTATATAAGTTTATTCAATAGTTTTTATTTTTAGTATTTGTGACCATTCAGGATTTTAGATATATAACAACCTCAACAATAGAATTATTAGATTGTATAGATCTAATTTTAAGTGGAAAGATGTAATGTCAAGATGTTTTCACAATATTTTTCTAAAGTTAGATTACAAATTAATAACATTAAATCTAATAAAGTGAAAAATAAAAAAAAATATATATTTGATATTTTTACAACAGTTTGTTTATAAACTTAGTATATCTGGTTATTGATTAACTTTGTAATGTTTTATTAGGCATACTATCGCTCTAATACAAAATGAGTGTTTTTTGGACAATGATTATTATTAACTAAACAACTCAAATATTATTTGAAATACAATTATTCTTAGTTAAGATTGAATATTTTTAAAAACACATTCATTCCTAGCTAAGATTAGGTATTCTTTGAAATATAATTATTGGTTAAGATTGAGTATTCTTTGGAACATAATCATTCTTGATAGTAACTTGGTATCTTGAACAAGAAAAAAACAATGAACCATAGTGTTTTCTACAATTGCAGCATAATACATCAAGTCAAAAGTTGTTCCTCATAACTTGTATAAATTAAAAACCAACTAGAAGATTATATCGTCTATGAAGGTAATATTTTTTATGTGACAATAATGTTGCAATTAGTCTCTCAAAGAACCTTATATTCCATTATAGGGCAAAACATTGCAATCAAACATAACTTTATCAAAAACCATGTGATGGATTCTTTGATGAAGAGTCAATTCCAATTGGTGGAATGGAAGAGTAGTGGAGGAAGCTTGGATGAATGGAGGTCTTTAAGTGAGAAAGAGTTGTGGAGAGGTGATTCTATGGGAGAGGTTCGACCAACTCGCAAAGGAAGATGCTAAGGAAGGAATGAGAATTATGAGAGTTATCCTAGGGAGATTCAAGAACAAGTGAGATGTAATTTATGTATAGTGACTCTACTCATTCAAAAGTGAAAAATACATGGAGATGGGAGTCCTATTTATAAAAGTTGGGGTTGGACCTTAGAGAGTCAAAAGGAGAGGGGAATTCAAATTTGAATTACCCCATGGTCTATTAAAGAAATGATGCATAGAGTGGATCAAGTGCTACTTCTCCACTTATGCTTTTCACATTTGAAGATGTGCTCAATGTGCAACATGTGTCTCTTTCCATATTATGGTCAACCTAAGATTTTCTTTGGGCTTGAATGGGCCTAACTGAAATCCTAAAAAGACTCCTATAACCCTAATAAGACTACAAATCTCAAATACAAGCTCAAATGTCTTAGACTACTTCACAAGTCTATTTATTCTTACTTTATACATTCTATTACACACTAGAGATTACCCATATTGAGAATAACTTGAGAGCCTACTGAGATAAGTTGAAGCCTAGTCGTCTTAGATCCTTATAATCATAACTTTAGTTGTCAATCTCTTAGCCTAGGGTTTCCCATCACCATGTTCAAAATGAAACTATGGATTTATAATTTGTACCCGTAAAATATTAGTTAGCTAATATTTTTACAAATCACTAACTAAAGAAAGATTAAATCATTTACGAAGTTTATTGGACATCAAATTTGTTGAAGAATTATTAGGATCATGTATACATTGTCTATATGTTTTGATGTTTTTTAAATAGTTTAGATAGATCACATACATATGATGATCATTTTATATCATGAATGTGAAACGTTCTTTGAATTACATTTTGTTACCTAAGGTCTCTTTTTGCCTTAAATGTAAAGAAATGATTATTTTACCAAGTCGTTATAAAAGTAAATCATTGTTAAAATCACTTATCATTGTTATCAAACTATATATTAAACGACTTTTAGGTGAACTTCCTAAATACATCCAATAAACCTTCTCTCTCACTCAATAACTCAACTTTTTGATACATGGAAACCCAAATCTTAACCATACTATAAGAATCCATGGCTCAATTTCTCAGAGCCCTTACCCGGCCTCACCAACAACAAAATCAACCTTCTACATCTCAACCACCAACTCTACCACCATAACAATGATGAACTTTCTTTTCAAACCCTTTATTGATTGACAAAAGGGAGAGAAAAGATATTTTGAATTTTAGAGTATAAGACACTACATTTGTGCATCATATATGTTTTATAACATGAGTCTTCTATGCATCTATGTTTTCATCTCACATCCATCTTTCTTACTCTGATACTTGTCATTGTTATACAAAGTTTTGTGCTTTACTTATATTTGTTCTTCCTTGTTCTAATTTAATCTAATACTCTTAGAATTTGTTATCATAAAAAGAATGAGAGGTTATCTGAATGGTCTACACTTGTCTAGAACCATTAGACTATCTCTATGTGGATAATTTTGATAATAACAAATATGAAAATATTATCTTACATAGTATTTATGAACCTTCTTATGTGCATTCAATGAAGTAAAGATTCTATCAGACCTTCCAATAACATATGGTTTAAAAAAGACGCTCTAATTTATTTTTATCATAATTGATAAATCTAAGCACATGTTAAAGTTGTAACCATACAAATTTTTTATACATAAAAATAATTATATTAAATAAGTTTAAATTAGCTTCAATAAGGTTAAACTTAGCACTCAACCTCCAAAGCACTATTTTATAAATATGAAAACAAATAGTTTCAACAATGCTTTAAAAATCTATTAAAAATCATTATATTGACAAACATTAACAATATCCTTTCATATATTAATGCACATATTCTATTAACTATTCTTGCATATTTCTTTATTGATCGCACATAATATTTATAAGGAAGTGCAATCTTCTATATTAGATTTATCCTTAAAGATTAACCAAGCATAACCAAGCAATGCTAATATTTTGAAAGACTTATATAAAGGACAAATATGTTATTCCTTCAATACACAAACATAAAATGAAACTTATAAAAACTTATAAGTTATGTAATGTTATAAGTTCGAGTGCACCTTTTTAGAAGTAATAAATATTTTGTATTCATTATGTGGAGCTACTCACCTTTAAGACATATTTGGTATATCTTTTCTTTTAGAATAATCCTCTTTACCTTATATCATATATCTTTGTAATAAGGATCTTAAAAAACTTAATTCTCAACCTTATGAAGGAATTAAGAAGTGATAACCTCAAATAATCTATATGCTCATCTTATAATCAAGTTTCAATAAATAAAATATATTAAAAAATATTTTAAAAAAGAATTAGATATAAGTTTATAATTATAACTTAACTAGACTATTTTATATCATTTTTCTACATGGTAAATAATTTAGCATTTTGCCCGAAAAATATTATAACTATATTGAAACCTTTATATCATCACATACCAAATCTCTCATTATTGAATTTAGTTTCTTAGTGCATGCATCACTTACCATTTTCTCCTCACTTGGTTCAGCTATCACATAGCTTGAATTGTATTTGTTAAAATAATTATTTTCAATATTCTTTTACCCAAATATTTATATTTGTATAAGCCTAATCTAATATGATTTGATATAATTTAATCTCATTCAATATATATTTTATGATGATCAATAATATTTCTATAATGATTAATATTCTATTATCAATTATCATAATTTATATTTATTAAGAATAATTCAGAAAAATCTTAAAAAGTCTGTAAATAGATAATAATTTTACAGAAGTAAATTCAATCTTATATTTATTTATTTATATTCATTTATTTTTATTATCTGACTTAATATTGGATAATCTTCTCATCAACTAACTTCTATAACCATTTTTAACAAAATATATAACTTAGTTGCTTAGTTAAAACGTAACTTTCTCAAAATCAATTATACTGTACTTTACAATACTCTAACTAATCCAATTCTAACAGGAACAATTCTCTTCTTTAAAATGAGTTGTTTGTTAGAAGGTTGTTATAACATACTTTCATAATTAATTATGCGATAATTATGAGATAATAATTAATAATCAATTTTTACTTCACTTTTTCACTTGTAGATATAATATATTTTTACATTTCTAAGTAAAATAGATTAATTGAGCAAACCTTTTATCATGAACCAGTTTAACAATCTCTAGTGTTTACTGATTTCCATGAGAAGAACAAAATTCTGAAATATTAAAAGGAGATTAGTTTGAATTTCGAACCCGATACAAATATAGGATTTTGAAAATCGAATCACATGAAAATAAATAGAAAAAGTGAACTTGTCTCAAATGGATATTGATAGATGACACTTACACTCTGAATTTTAAAGGATAAATAAATAATTTGATCACCTATAGACAAAAATAATTATTGTAGTTTTTGAAAGTGTAAAAAAACCTTCCAATTATATTCTACTGCTAATTTTTAAAACATTTTATCATTAAAAAGGAATTTAATTAAGTTTTATATTATTTCAAAGAGTAAGTTAACTTCTTACATATTTCTTATTTTATTGAATAGTTAATATGTAAACTACAACTTAAATCAAATAAATTAAAATTAAAATTAATATTTTAAATAGAAAAGTCAAAGAACTTTTTTTATAGAAAATTGAAAGATTTAATTATTATTCATTATACATTAATAATGAAAAAAATTATAATATCCCCTAATTATAATTTTTTATATTTATTGTAAATTTTATAATAATTATTTTAAAGGTTTAGGTATAAACCAACTCATTAAGACGTATAAGAAGAATTCAGAACTTATTTTAGATAAGTTCATTGAGAATGTATGTTAAGTCATGTGTTATTAAAATTCTACTAAATTGTCTATGAGTATCTAATCTTATCTTTAAGAGGGTGTGGTAAAAATTTCACATCAACTAAGAATATAATTAAAATATAGTATGCAAATGAAGTATAAATCTAATTTAAGAAATTAGTTATATAAAATTGAGTTAAGTATACACTCTCTTTTTAAAATATATATTATTATTAATGAGGAGCTAGGATTTTTTTATATTTATTTTAAAGACAGAAAAAACATTAATTTCATATAGTTAATTCAACTAATTTACACAATGCAGCAAAAATATACAAAATACTGCTCCAATTTCTATTTTCTGAGTTACAGTTCAGTTTGAGTCAGGCAGATCCAAGGGCTTGAAATATTTCCCATCTATTAGATAAGTTCCAATTCTGAGCCTCACAGCCCAAACATCTTTGGGTTTTCTTGAAACAATTCTGCACCAAGTAACAACCCAATTTTTTACTATAAGCATTTGATGCTCACAAATTTATATACCATGATCAAACAAATCTTACATTAAACTAACCTAGGCACCTCAATGGGTTAGATTTACATAAAGCAAAATTCTATTTCTATTATACTGAAACTTGTTGAAAAATATAAGTTCTGGAAGTGAGATCAACCAAACTTTTCATGTCAATGATACATAAAAAATATTTACTGACAACACTTTCACTCAAACAATCTCTTTCCAGTGTTAATCAGTGTATTAAATCAATTATAATAAAGTACTTTTTTATTAGTTGGTAGATTAAAAAGTTTACACTCTAATTGCATGAAATGTATGGAGAATTGAATTTCTTGATGATGAGATGAATACCTTCCAACATCACCAGCTTTGACTTGACCAGTATTAACCCTGAGACAGGGCATAGTAGCTGCAGTCTTAATCATCTTGGGAGCTTCAATGAAAATAATGGGAGAACCTATCTCCAACTTGGACCCTTTTTCTGGTAACTCTGAGGACTCTTTTGATGCACACTTTACTAAAGAAGAAACACCATTTTGCCTCACAACTTCACAATTCAAGCTTCTCTCTTGGACCCTCAAAAATGGCTTTGTGATTGCACAAGAAGAAAAGGAGAAAGCCATGCTCACTTCTATAGTCCTCCAAATTAAAAACTGCAAAATGCACCAATGAATGGCTTTTTCAAAATTGGTGTCTCAACATGGTTATGAACTGAAGTGGATATTACAAGAGTTGCATAACTAAACTGAACTCACCAAAACCAGAAATTCTACTGCAGGTTGAAAACTTTTCCTTAGAGCCTTTTCTCTTCAACTTAGAAACTATTTGAAGGTTAGAACATGTTTGTTTAGTCAATTGGGTATGGTTGCATTTTTTGTGAGAGTTCTCTACTCATTTGTGGTGCATGTTTGAGGAAGAAAATTTGGATAGGAAGATAATACAAAAGATAAAATATCTCTGGATAACTTTTTTTTTTCTTCTCTTCTTCTGGAAAGTAGGACCATGTGGAAAAGCTCAGTATATGTTATGGTGACGTATAGACGTGTGTAAGTCTGTTCTTGTTGTTTTTTTAATAAAATATGTTTTTAAATTTTTTTGAAAAAATAAATTATTATTTTAAAACTAATAACCAATTGAGGAGGTGATATCATAGTCACAAAACATTAAAAAAAATTCTTGATTTACATTACGAATTTTTATCTATATATAAATTTAGCATTACATACAGATTTTAGATAATATTAATAATTAATTTTATCAAAATTATAATTATTATTATTATTAACATTATTATTATTAATAAAAATAAATAATATTATTAAAATTGGTATATATATTATTAATATATAATTAATAATATTATTAATATTATTATTATTTTAATGTTAATATTAAAATTTTTAATAAGAGTAATTTTAATATTATATTATTAATATTATTTTTGATATTATATTTATTAATATTATTAGAATTATTATTATAATAAATATTATTATTAACTTATATAATTAAAAATATTATTAT
>Ga0209700_102567_pt1 | contig 36410 bp, 8 predicted proteins | sample SiratroredBW_FD_187528 | JGI IMG/M metagenome (GOLD analysis project Ga0209700, IMG submission 187528) | Root nodule microbial communities of legume samples collected from California, USA - Siratro red BW (SPAdes) (version 2) | ecosystem: Host-associated > Plants > Roots > Nodule | place: USA...
ATATATATATATATATATATATATATATATATATATATATATATATATATATATATATATATATATATATATCGGAAGACAAACTTGGCAAGAACAAAAGAACTTCAATTAATTAGCACATACCTCTTATTCATAAAGTAAATAAATAGAATAGGGATAGATATATTCTTAAACCAAAAGTTAACCTTGATCCCCTAATTTATTTTATAAAAACAGTTAAGAAACATTGCAATTCTGATGGAACAAAGCATTAAATGTCAAACATACAACAATAAAGACAATCAATCGTTTTCACATACCCAATCGTTTTCTAGATCAAAGCTTCAATCCCAATGTCTATGCGACAGGTGTTCTTTTATTTCGTTTCTAATACCATAAAAAAATAATATTTTTATTATGAAAATTTTATTAGTTAAGAAAATTGAACACGTCTTTTATCTTTAATAATTATATCTTTAAGAATTATGACGTGTTGTGTAATTTAATAATTTTATCTCTAATATAAGCATTTACTTTTCAAGTAAGTACACTTCCAATTCAGACATGTATATGCGACACGTGCTCCTTTTATTTGCCATATTGATTTTAATATAGTAAAGAAAATTATGATCTTAATATAACTTTTATTTCATTAATTTTATTCGAACTATATTATTGATTTAAATAATTAGATACAGGTTTTCTCTTTAATATTTGTTACGTATATTTATATTAAAGGAAAAATAATATTAATATATAATTAATCTTGAAATTTTTCAAAATTAGTTACATGTTAATATTATTTTTTTTTATTTTATTAAAAACGAAATGTGACAATGTTAATTATAATAAACAACATATTTAGTTTAAAGTTTTTCAATGTATTGTTGGTGTAGTGAAAACAATAGATTTATTAATAAATGTTAGATTTATTGATAAAATTTTTAATTGATCTATATAAATTATTAAACTTTCAAATTTTCAATTATTAATGAAAAATATGTTAATTATTTCTTATAATAAATTTAATTTTTTGATAAGATAGATAAATATTAAAAATATAATTATTTAAAGAAGAGAAAAAGAAATTTGAAGTTAGTAGTCAGTGACTGGTAGAACACTAATTCCTAATGTAATCATTAATTTCATTAATATGACTCATGTGAAATATAATTATGGGCCTAAATTTGATTTAATAAAATAAAAGGGCCTATTGGTAATTATGATAGGTTATTTACTTTATAAATAGATTATAATAATCAACCTGATAGATGTTGGTTACAGAAATAAATGAGGGTTTTGTCTCTGGAGTGTGAGGATTCTCCACAATTGACCATCAAGAAATTGTGTTAGGGAAGAAGAGTGACTGAAAGAGATAGATTGGGAAAAAGAGATTGAAGTTCCTTGATTAGGTCTCTTATGAATGACGGTAAATCTCTCTTACTATCATATATTATGTCAGAATCATAGATTCTAAGATCCTATAACCGTATGTTTATGATTGTTTTATGAAATTATGATTGATCTTACAATTTTTCCAATCGAATCACTCTCTTTCGAACGAGGACGAGTAAGTCTGACTCCCTTTCTTTCTAAAATCTTATTTTTCTTTCAAGAACATTCATTACATTTCTTTCAAGAACATTATCCCATTAAATTATGAATTGTGTGAAAGTGCCAACAATTCCAATAATCTTGACTAAATACTGGTGAAGGAAAAAAGTGTAATTCTTTTCTTATATTGGGAAGAAACAATTTATTTTTGTTTCAATACATAATAAATAATAATAATAAAAGGCTATGAAAGAAGATATACAACATGTGCCAATTATGTAAATGGTCATTTGGATTTTCTTTTGTCCGAAACTTCTTGATGGTGATTGTATGACTTTCTTCTAGGATGACCTCTTCTTTTTGCATGTCACATTCCAATCCTATGGTTTACAATTTAGATGTATGCACTATCATCCCATCATCATCTAATAATAATAATTATTATTATTATTATTATTATTATTATTATTTTATTATGTAGTTGGTTGTGGATTTTGAAATGCTTTCCAAGATTATTCTATCAATTTCTTGGCATTGACCATCAGCCTTTTCTACTATTATGTCTTTGACAAGAACATGTTTTTTTGTCCCAAGAAAATAAAGAATAGCTATAGGAAGAAATATATACAATAAGAAATCACATTCAACCAAGAATGACTTCCTTTCAATTGAGACAATCCCACCTCTTCATCTCTCTCGATACCATGCTCATTTTCCCCCTTCAATTCAACGACTGTTACGCAACCTCTTTCAAATCTATTTCAAACGTTGATGTTCGTAATTAGTTGGAAGAAGAGAGTGGGGGTGAACAATAGATAAGCACATGTGTGGAGATGGCAAAAAGATGAAGGCAAAGATGGAGAGGGAATAGCTTAGCGCTTCATGATTTTATATTATGATCAAAGGAAAATGGTGCTAAAGGGTTTGTTAGGGTCTTACAAAATAAAACATAAGATGGAAATTATATAGAACACAATTGTACAAAAGATTATACCTATTATCACACACATGATTACATTAGGAATTAGTGTTCTACCATGCTTCTTCTCGGTACCATGCTTCTTCTCCCCCTTCCATTCAACTGTTTGTTACTCAAATTATTCACTTAACTTCTATCATTTTTACAACCTCTTTCAGTTCCAACTCCTCTTGTTCATCTTTCTCGGTACCATGCATTAAAAAGTAAGTCTCACTTCTTCTCTTTTTGTTTCAAACGTCTCCATTTGTAATAAAATGGAAAACCTTAATCTCTTTTAGTTGGAAGAAGAGAGTGGGGGCACAGAATAGATAAGCACATGTATAGAGATGGCAAAAAGAGAAAAGCAAAGATGGAGAGGAAATAGCTTAACGCTTCGATGATTTTATATTATGATCAAAGGAAAGTGGTGCTAAAGGGTTGCCAAAGGAGGATTATGTGGAGTGTTTGTACTTTGAAGCATGATTTTTGAGACATAAACACCCAATTAACAAATATCTCTATTATTGTCATGTCATATCACTTAATCACTTCTCTATTTCTTTCTCCCACCTGGGCTAGACAGCCCAAGGGCTTTTCATGAAACATTCTGTGCTTCCATGATACTTGATGAACAGAAGCTCTTTGGTTGAGTCTAAGGTCCATGGCCATTAGGCACCTTCACTTTTATTAGGCATAGCTTATCTATCCTCAAGGATATTAAATTCTACGTTTTCATTTAAACTCAGCTATGTTAATTTGTGCTTATGTCATTGCTTGTGGGGTACCTTGTTTAAATATAACAAGGTACCCATAACAAGTATAATAAATAGCACAATGAATCCAAACAAGGTACCTTTTGTTGCTACTATGGACATGGACCTTCGACTCAACCAAAGATCTTCTGCTCATCAGGTATAAGGAAGCACAGAATGTTTCGTAAACACCCCTTGGGCTGTCTAGCCCAGATGGGAGAAAGAAATAGAAAAGTAATTAAGTGATATGACATGACAATAATAGAGATATTTGTTAATTGGGTGTTTATGTCTGAAAAATCATGCTTCAAAGTACAAACACTCCACATAATCTTCCTTCAGCAACCCTTTAGCACCACTTTCCTATGATCATAATATAAAATCATGGAAGCGTTAAGCTATTTCCTCTCCATCTTTACTTTCCTCTTTTTGTCATCTCCATACATGTGCTTATCTATTCTGCGCCCCCACTCTCTTCTTCCAACTAAAAGAGATTAAGGTTTTCCATTTTATTACAAATGGAGACGTTTGAAACAAAAAGAGAAGAAGTGAGACTTACTTTTTAATGCATGGTACCGAGAAAGACGAACAAGAGGAGTTGGAACTAAAAGAGGTTGTAAAAATGATAGAAGTTAAGTGAATAATTTGAGTAACAATCATTGAATGAAAGGGGGAGAAGAAGCATGGTATCGAGAAGAAGCATGGTAGAACACTAATTCCTAATGTAATCATGTGTGTGATAATAGGTATAATCTTTTGTACAAGTGTGTTCTATATAATTTCCATCTTATGTTTTATTTTGTAAGACCCTAACAAATTCTTTCATTTTAGAATTTGTACACGGTATTTATTTTATGCATGGTGATCAATAGTTTTCTTGTCTTAATTTTTTTGAATGATTTGTGTAAACCATATTGATTATATCTTTAAATCCTCTATGTGTTGATTTAGTAAATACATATAAAATCATGTAGTATGGTTATGGATCTTTTAGTTGCTCGCATATATATTAAATTTGGAGTCAATAATCTTTGTTCTTTTTCAGTTCTTTAAAGAAATTTGCAAAATCATTTTTCAAATTATAAAGCAAACATAATTTCATCACTTACATGTATACAACTTCATTACTTGTGTCTTTTCTGCAGGATCTTGGCTTGTTTTGGTTGGGCTACAATCATACTGACTGAAATTCCTATACTCAAGGTTTGTTATTTTGGACAATAGTTTAATAGAGTGTCAATATTAGCATCTTAATATTAATTCATCATCTTTTTCTTTTTTTGCAGTATATACTGATTTGGACATGGCTTAAATGGACATAAATTTAGCCTTTTTAAGGACTAAGAGTGTAACAAAGCATTACATAAATTATACAAGAACATTAATTTTTTTTTTCTTTTTCAACTCCATACATACTCAAAAACATACTCTTCCTTGTTTTGCTGTACGCTACAAAGCTATACACATCATCACAGTCTACAATAAACTCTACAAAATTCTTCAATAACTACAATTCATTGTTATGTGATTTAAAAGTATATAAGATTCAAGCTTTTTCCAAAAGCTCTCACATTTATCTCATAAATAATAATATTTTATACATTTTATCCACAAAATTTTGAATCAAAATACATATTCGGTAATGTTCAAAATTTCATTTTTACACACACGAAATTTAAATTTTCTAAAACAAAAATGGGAAATGAATATTATTCATAAGTAATAAGTACTTATTTTTTTCTTTTTAGAAGTAATAATTTGCTCCATCAAAAGAAGTTATTTTTTGTATGAGTTTATATCTTTCGAGCAAGACAAAAATAGTTCGGAGATACCACTCTAATTAATAAGAGGTATATCAAAATAACAATTCAATACCATAATAGTAAGCAGCAAAATAAAATTTTTCCAAGGAATTTGTGAGTAACACCAACAATAGTACAACACGTTAAGAGAACAAGACTGCATGAGAAACAAAAAAATTTTAAAATGGGAAATCTTTCAATGCAATGGTAAAATCCATTATTCATCAAAAGTATAGAAACAAATTTGTTATGATCAGTAGAGGATACACATTATCTCACTAGAGGATAACTGAATTGTGTATTAATTTTTTTTGAAATTTTTACAAAGTTGTGTCTAATATAGTGACACACACAAATTTTTAATGGGATAAATGATTTATCAAAAACATTTGTATAAAACTTATCATTTAAAAACTCTCATTCTTTTGTTAGTACAAGTTTTACATGCAATTTAAAAGAAGCTTAGGGAAAGAATATTTATAATGTAAAATTTTACACTGGTTTGTCTATAAATACAGATTATGCTTTGTTCTTAATCAATTTGATCAAGTTTCACTAAACAAACTAACAATGTAAAGATACAAGCGAGTACTATTTAGACCTCAGCCACTATATTATTTGGAAAACAACCACTCATAACTAAAAACCCAACTATTATTTGGAATGTAGTCACTTTTAGTTAAAATTCGAGTATTGTTTAAAATAGCAGCCACTCTTAGAAGGACAATCTTGAGTATTTTTTAAAACATAGTATGCTAGAATCTAGCTCTTCCATTGAAAATTAAAAGAGTTGTTTGGGAGAAACTTGCTTCAAATTCCATGCTATATAGGTTTCATAAGAAAAAAACTTTGATACCAACGGTTAGATATTATCAAGAAAATAAGGAACAAAATTGCATAGAGGAAAAACATAATATATTGAATGGGAATTTTGTTGAAGGCTTATGCTAACTATCATAATATTTTTTTAAAAAAAAAAGATAAACGTTTAATGTTGCATGAAGCCTATTTAATGTATCTTTATATTAAGCAAACTTGAAGATAGAGTTTTGAAGTAAAGTTGCTCAATAGGCAGAAAAAGTTGCAACAACTCTTTTCACAACTCCATAAAGAAATCTTCTACATTGAAGAAAAAAAAATGAAGTGATCAACAGTTGTCAAAATGCCGTAAAAGTTGTTGCTCAAACCACCTTTGAGTGTCCCAAGCTTCACAACGAACACTATTCATATTTGTTTAGGAAACTAGTAGTGTTCAAACCTTGTATTGATAAAAAAAAAGTGTTTTTCTACACAGTGAGAAAAATCCTATGATCTTTTATATTATTCTCTCTCTGTCCTTAGAAGATTCTTCACCAATAGTGACTGTTTTTCAAACAATACTCAAGTCTAGCTAAGAGTGACTACATTTTAAAGAATACTACGGGTTGTCTTGTCAAGAGTAGTTGTTGTTCTAAATAATACTCGAGTTTTAGTTAAAAGTGACAGTATTCTAAATAATAGTTGGATTTTTAGTCATGAGTGGTTGCTTTTCAAATAATATTTAGATTGTTTTTGTGCATGACCAAGAATCCCATTCGTGTAAAAGACATTGTGATTTACAATTTAGATCTATGCATCATCAATAAGGAATCGCATTCCCAACAATGACTTCCGTAGAGGTGGAAATAAGGAATCGCATTCCCAACAATGACTTCCGTAGAGGTGGAATAGTTGTTTGAGTTGAACGGAAGCCATTGTTGATTGAATAAGATTTTTTATTGTTACATTATTGGTTTATATAAATAGATACATGTTCCCTCTTCAATTCAACAACTGTTACGCCCAAATTAATTGCTTAATCCTCGCTAATTTTTATCATTCTTGCAACCTCTTTCAACTTTATTTCAAACATCGATGTTCGTAGAATGGAGAGCATTAATCTATATTAGCATCAGCGAATCACCCATGATCATTGTTATTTTCCCAAGCATGGAACCTGCTTTTGGACGAGTAAATGTGCCTCCCTCTCTTTCTAAAATTATGCATAAATCTTCTTTTTCTTTCAAAAAAAACTTTCATTACGCTTCTTTCAAAAACATTACCCATTAAATTATGGAGTTATATGAAAGTGCAAAGAATTCGAATAAATCTTGATTAAATATAGGAGAAATAAAAAAAGAAAAGAAAAAACGAAAAAGACTATAATGTAATTTTTTTCATATATTGGGAGAAACGAATTATTTTTATTTTAATACGTAATAAATAATAATAAAAAAAAAAGCCCATTACACAAAAATTTATTTTGGTTAATTTTATTTGAACTATACTATTGGTTTAGGTAATTAGACACATCTTTTATCTTTAATATTTTTTTATATACATTTATGTTAAAGGAAAAATAATATTAATATATAATTAATTTTGAAATAATGATTAAAAATTTTAATTTTATAAGAGAAAAGGGTCTTTCAAGATTGATTACATGTTAATATTATTTTTTATTATACTAAAAACAAAATATGAAAATATTTATTGTAATAAACGGCATATTTAGTTTAAAGCTTTTAATATATTGTTGGTACAGTGAAAACAATAGATTTATTAATAAACAATAGATTTATTGATAACAGTTTTAATTGGTCTATATAAATTATTAAACAGTCAATTTTTTAATTATTAATGAAAAATATGTTAATTCATTCTTATTATGAATTTAATGTTTTCATAAAATGGATAATAATTTAAATATAATAATTTTGAAGAAGAGAAAGAAAAGCAATGATATGGTTCTTTCAACTATTACGCAAATATGTCACTCCTCAACCAAATATTTGCCTAATCACTGATAGAGGAAAAGTCATTTTGTCAGCATTGCAATCTTCAAATGTTGCTTGGGAAAAAGATGGTCTTTCCTCAGTCTCTTACATAAGACACATTGCTTCCAACTTCAACAAGAACTTCAAAAATGCTGAGTTAAAGCGACAATTAATCAACATCGGTATATTTTCTTTCTTTATTTTTAATTTTAAATTCAGTCATTTACCTTATTTATTTTTTCATATTGTCACAACATATGAGATGAAACAATCAACTGTCATGGCCAAATTATCTGCAATGCGATCAGAATTTCCACAGGCAGTGTCTTGGATCGATCAAATACAGCTGGAAAAATGGGCACAAGCATTTGATGGGGGCAAAAGGTTTGGCCATATGACAACAAACCTGGCAGAATGCACAAACTCCGTTTTGAGGGGTGCCCGATCACTTCTGATCTTTGCACTTGTGAAGACAACTTTTGAAACAATAAAAGATTGGTTTGTTCAACGAGGCACAAAGGCTGACTGCATGTTACGAGCAGGTCATATATATCCATAAGATTACTGTCATTCTACGGAAAAATGAACAACAATCTGTTATGTGTCATGCTGAAAGATATGACCGCTAGAACTCTGAGTTTGATGTCAAGGAGATGGTCACTCCCCAACGGCGCCGACCTATGTCTTTCACAGTTAAATTAAATGAATGGTGGTGTGATTGTGGAGAATTTCAAGCTTTGATGCTACCTTGTGCACATGTCATGGCAGTTTGTTCATATAGTCATTTAAATTTTAGCATGTTTGTTGCCCCTGTCTACACTCTTCACAACATTTTCAAGGCCTACGAGACACAGTTCCATCCAATTCAAAATCAAGATTATTGGTCTCCTTACACAGGTCCAAATCTTATACCCAATCCTGACTTGAGACGAAGCGAATCCGGAAGACTAGTTACAACTAGAATACATAACCAAATGGATGAGCCAATTTCAAATAGGCTAAAAAAATGTACTTATTGTTGTAATGAGGGTCACAACAGGGGAAATTGTCCCTATAAACAATAATTATTTTATATAATTCATTACTTTAATTTAATCAGTTTAGTTACTTTCACATCAAATATTTAATCATTTTATCATTATTATTTTTTAAATCAAATTATTAATTTATTATTATTATAATTATAATCATTATATTATTTTATTTTAATTTAAAATAAATTTGTATATCTTAATTTGATGAAGTTGGTTTTTTATGATGTGATAAATAGTTGATACTTTAATGGTTAGAGTGTTTGTTCATTCTATGCTCCTAATAACTGAAAACCTAGTTGTTAGAGTGTATGTTCATTTTGTCTTCCTGATAACTGAAAATGTTAATGGTAATCCTGCAACTGCAACTTGAATAGTTAATATTATATTATTAAATATTATTTTCTTTATTTATAGAAGTTATTATTATATTATTATTATTATTATAATAATCATTATTATAATAATCATTATTATAATAATCATTATTATTTTTATTATTTTAATTAGATTTGTTAGAATATTACTATTATCATTATTATCCCTAAAGATTATTATTATTATTTTAATTTAATTTGTATGGATTTAATTATAATTATTGTTTCAATAATTATTATTATCATTTAAATTAAATTTGTATGAATTTAATTAAAATTGTTATTATTATTTAAATTATTATTATTTAAATTAAATTTATATGAATTTAAGTAAAGTTATTATTGTTATTATTATTATTATTATATTATTTTGTTTTAATTTAAAATTAATTTGTATGACTTAATTTTTTTGTTATAATTTTGTTAATTATTACGTAATTATTATTATTATTATTAATTTTTTGTAATTGTTAACAAACATAGTCTCAAATAATTAAAAGATGATTGTAGAGAGAGAAATCATTTTATTTAATGTCTTTAATTGAAATTGTCAGCATGTCAAGTATATTTGATCAGCCTGAAATCATGCCTAGGTGAAAGGATTCATTAATTTCAATTTCTATCTAGCTAACAGTTTTTTTTTTTTCATTTTAAACATTAATGTAAAAAAGTACACCAAAATGAAAAAAAAGCCTATATATATTTGTGAAGTTTGTGAAGAATGAAAGTTTTAGAGTTTTGTGCAGTCTTTTTTGTCATTTACTTAAATAGTATACATTATGGATAATGTTAAAATATAACATATAAAATAAAATAAAATATTAATTTTATTGGTTAAATAATTGAATCCATGATATACCATAAAATACTTGAATCCATTATATAGAAGAGAATTAATCTAATTCATCTTGCTAAATATTTTGAAGTTAGTACTCGGGAACTGGTAGAATACTAATCCCAAGTGTGATCACGTGTGTAACAATGGATATGATTTTTTACACAATTATTATGCTTTATATAATATACATCTTTATTTTTTAGAAAAATATTAGTTTGACACCATTATTTATTTATACTCCTATTTGACACTGTATTTTATTAATAAAATATTATATATAAATAAAATAATAATATATATTAGTGTTAAATAGCGTTAAAGATTAATAGTGGTGTCAAAATACCACCACCTTTATTCTTATGCTTTATTTTATATGACCTTTACAAATTCTTTGTATTTTAAAATTTCTATACAATATTTATTTTACATCAATAGTTTTCTTATCTCAATTTTTCGAATGATTTGTCAACAACTTTGAATGTAAGTAAGAAGTGACGGGTGTATTTTAGAAGTTCAAAAAAGTAGAGAATTAAAATCACAACCAAATTCTAAGGCAAGTAGTACATTTAAAAAAACCTTTGATTTATATTGTGAGGAAACTGACATTCACGTTGAGCATCAATTAACTACATCTTATACTCTGAATAGAATGATGTGAGTGAAATAAAGTAAATAATTATGTTTTAACATAAATATAATCAACTAAAACAAAGTAACAATTATGTTAAAAAATTAGGAAAGCCTCTTTCTCACTAGCCAAATCTTTTATTAACTACTCAATCGTTAAAGCAGTTAAAGCCGTTGTGATTTTCTTACCAAAAAATTATTTTGATTATACAATGAACAATTCCTAGTTAAAATTATGACCAAAAAGTTGATGCTGCAGCATTGACAAAAGGAATACACTAAATAAAAATAAATGCATCTTAAAATAGATTCAGTAAAAAAAATTAAGTAAATATTGAATAAAAAATATTATACAGATATATATATATATATATATATATATATATATATATATATATATATTCAATTTATAAAAGAAAATTTTAGCATATATAACTATCAGTATTACATCTCATAATTCAACATTAAGTTTATTAAATTTAATCCAAATAAAGTTCATTAAAACATATTGCATAAGCAAATGGTACTCTCTTCATAACGTTTTTCTGTATCATTCGGGTTTTTGCACTGAAATATTAAAACAAACTTCTTCATAAAAAATTATAAGAAAAAAAAATAAATCTTAACTTGTTTATTTAATTTATACATAAATTATTTACTATAAACTGTTTATCATTTTTTAAATTTTTAACATATATATATCTTAATTCTAATTTATAATTTTTTAACATTTTACCTTACATTTAAACAAATGATAAGCCGCACGTAAATTAAAGCATAGGTATCCGACTTTAAAATCAAATAATTAAGGCATAGGCTCTTGACAAGCCATTTGGTCAATTAAGAAGATAGGAACTAAAACTTTCATTGAAATAATTTCCAAGAAACATAAGGAATCGGGTATAATTTAATTTGTGCTGAGCCACTTAATGGGACTTTGAGAGAGCAAACGCTTAGGATCCATTGTATTTTCCTTATAAGCTTTTTCCCACGTTCGAAGATAACCCCACGGTTTATGACACATTATAAACACACCATCTTCTTCATCAAAATTAAAGTCAAAAGTGATAAGTTAAACTCTACAGTGCCAGCCAAACTGTTATCAAAATAAGTTGGCCATAGTTGACACAGTAGGGAAGAAAAAATGGCTATTATCTTCTGAGTCTGGTGAATATGAAAAGGACAAGACTAACTGAATCCAATAAAGAAATCACACACTACATTATCAAACTTTGTTCTGGCTCGCCACAATCAGCATATTAGTTATCTTTCATGCAGACCCAAACAAGGTACACCCCCCACAGGCAATGGCATAAGAACAGAAAGAAAACCAAGCCCCTAAGAAACGTAAAATTTAATATCCATGATGATAGATAAGCTACAGATCATATCATTATAAAAGTCTAGCAACACACAGATGATGCCTAATGGCCGTGGACCTTCGACTCAACCATGCCTCCACTACTACCACAATCAAGGAGCTTCTGCTTATCAGGTATCAACGAAGCACAGAATGTTTCGTGAAAAGCCCTTGTGGGAGAGAGAAATAGAGAAGTGATTAAGTGATATGGCATGACAATAAAAGAGACTACAGCAAAATCAACCGAATAATCAAGGCACTACAGCAAAATAACTATTGATTTACTCTACCACTCTAAGTACCACTTAACATGGAATACACTCCAGTCAAAAGACAAAACGTAAGTACACAACTGAGCCAATGCATTCATACTATAATACTATACCACAGGTAATCAATGATTTCAGCAAGTAAACAAAAAAATCCATCATAGAGATATTCAATGAAATTTGAGAGATAACAATTCCAACAGGCTGGCTTATTGTGAACTTGCTTCACTAATATCAGAGTGAAAAAAATAAATTGTACATTCTATAATATCACAAACGAGTAAATTGCTGTTGCATCTACATCAAAAGGTAAGACAGTAATAAAAATAGGATTATAATCTCACTCATCAGTTCACCAACTCAAACTTCCGCAGCATATCGCAGTGCGGTGTTTCCCGGATATACCCCCATTGGCGGCGCTGCAACTCGAAATGACAATTCTGGCGGAGAACGCTAAAGTACTCCCTCTCCACCCTTTCTTCAAGAGTTGCTCGTTCTTCACTCCCAGGCGGATACTCCTGCGCAAACTTTGCAGACTTCACATAATAGTTAACACCCTTTGGTGTAGTAAGCCTATGCTCATAGGGATAGCTCTTCGACAGCGAGTACAAGGGTTCCGACGAAGGCAAAAAGTTTAGTAGCAAAATCAGTAGCACCGGCAGCAACTGAATCAAAGCACGAACATTGAAACCACCAGAAGCGTGTTCAGCAGGCCTGTGACCATGGAAGCCATTGAAACCACCTGGGCCAAAACTGAATCCTCCAAAATTGGCTGCAGGGGCCATTCCTCCAAAGAAGAAGTTCCTAAATATCTCCTCAGCATCAACATCAGCCTCATAGTAACCATTATAACCCCTTGCAGCTGGCCTAGCCGCACGCTGCTCGTAAACCGCTTCATCTTCACCGGAAACATCATACTTCCTCCTACTCTCCTCATTGCTAAGGCACTGAAACGCCTTTGACACAGCCTTGAAGGCTTCCTCAGCGCCAGGGGCTTTGTTCTTGTCGGGATGAACCTTAAGGGACAGTTTTCTGTAAGATTTCCTCACATCCTCAACAGTGCAACTTTTCTCTAATCCCAATATCTCATAAAAGTTTTTCTTCCTCTTAATTTCTCTGATAATTGTAACTTGCTCCTCGGTATACGTGGCCGAAGAGGACGAGGCGGAGGAGGACCCCGCCGCGGCCGCCGAGGTAGCGGCCCTCCGCCGGAGAGAAGGCTGATCGGGGGGCGCGGTAGGTTCCGCCGCCGCCTCAGCGGCAGGGGCCTGATCCCCTGTGTCCGCCTCTATCTTGGACAATAGATCGTCGACGGGGAGCGTCGGATCGAGGCGGCGCGCCTTCGTCACGAACTTCAACGCGCGTGAACGATCGCCGTTTTCTAACGCCTCTTTGCCGATTCTCAAACATTTCAGCGCGTCGTCCTTGTTCCCATCCATCGTCGAGGTAACGCTCGTGCCGGATCTTTGCACCTGAAAAATTAGGGTAACCAAGGGAGTGAAAAATTCAAGATTTATATGTGGGATTTGGGATTAATTTTGGGGGAAATTGAAAGAACGAAAGAAAATTGCGAATTGAAATGAAAAATTGAAGAGATGTGTGGATCGAGAGTCAAAGGAAATGGGTAAAGTGAAGTTACAGTTTGAGAGCGAAGACGAGCGTAGAAGGATTGGTAGCAAGATTAGGAGAAACGAGTTGATTAGGGTTTCATTTGAAGATAGAACAGAGATTGCTATTGAGTTTATCACTGCCCCACGATTGGAGATTGATGGAGCAACTCTCAAATGTTCTCCTTTTCTCCATATATACTTCATTTCTCTCAATACGCTTATATACATGTCATTTATTTTGATAAAAATATAATTTTATTATTCTAAAATAAACTTATCAAATTACTAAAATAAATATTAACTACTTAATATCTGTTCACTTTCACAATTCGGCTGAGTTTTAATAATGAATAATCCAACATAACACCTGAAACCAAAATCTTAGTGTTTCACACCCTAAAAAGACATCTGATTAGCAATTCACTTTCATAATATCATACTAGATATTAGAATTTTAAGTTAAGAAATAAAATAAATATATTAAAATATTATTGTCTTAAATTGTTGAGTAGATTTTTTTCTTTGCATCAGAATGTCGCCACTCATTTTAGAAATAAAAATAATTAATAAAAATTAAATAATCATTATTAAAAAATTATATAAATTTTTTTTGTAAATGACCTATTAATTTAAATTTATTAATATGATAAATAACAATGTAATTTAAATTGATATTAATTGGTGTGGTGTAAAAGAAAATGAAATAGAATATCATTATTAATAATCATTGATATCAAAATTTAATAAATAAGAAAATTATAAAATTTATTTTATCGCGTAAGACATAGAACATAGTTTAAGAATAAAAAAATACTGAAACTTAAAATTTAGCTTCAAAGAAAAATAAGACGTGTCTGAATATTTTCTTTTTTTTAGAAAAAGGTTTAAATGAATAGAAAGACCATTTATTTAGTCTATTTTTATAAAAATCATAAATTTTTTCTCAAGCAGTTTTTTACAGTTTTATTTTTCTTTTTCATCAAATTGACAATAGAAGTTTACTCATAAACTTTTAGTAAAAGTAAAAGTATTTGTTCATTTCTTGAATAAAATAAGTTTATTTTTTATTATTTTTTGTTTGTATCTTCGTCAAAATGAATTCTGGTGAATTTATTGTTCTTTTAGTACTTTTAGTGTAATTTGATCATTGATGAGAAGTTTTGAGAAGTTTTTGACACGGGTTAGGTTATGATTTTAGGTTTTGAAACTCCTATACTCTGTAATGGTAAGAAAAACTAATTTTAAATGTTTTCAATAGATATTACAATTAAGTGTTTTATTAAGTATTAATTGGATGAATTTTAAACTAAATTGAATGAATTTTTATGTATGTTATGATGTAGTATCAATGTTTGTAAATAATACGAGTGATCGAGATATAGTATCTTCAAGAAAGGAAATACGATGTTGAGATTGTTAAGATGTGTATTGTTTGAGAATTTGATCTAAGGAGATATCTTGACTCTAATGTGCATTGGAGTCTTGGTGGTGAAAGTTGAAAGATGTTCATATGGCTATGTCAAAGGTTTGAAATACGAGTTGATCGGAATAGAATATATGGATTAACCTTGTGCATATGAGAATTGTATAAGATGAAATGGTATATAAGTCTAACTCAATGTAAGAGTCTTCTAAATGTAGAAAGTCAAGTATCTTTATATGTAAATTGGTGTATAATGTATGTGTAATTATTGTAGAGATATAACAATGGTAATGGATGTATGAAATGAATTATAAAAATATGATTTGTTGTAGGTTGAGGTAGAAATTTAATTTATTAATATATAATTTTTAAATTCTTTAGTTTATCTTTTTCTTTGTGTGTTGTTTGTTTTGTTTTTAAATTTGCTATGATCGTGTCTTACACATGAACAAATGATTTGGTAGGTGGTGTGACTTTTACGTGAGTTTATGAAAAAGTTTTATTTTATTTTATTTTATTTTGTGATTATATGAAAATAATTTTATTAAATTTTATGCGGAGAAGAATATTTGAAATACTTTGATGAATGCATGGATATTTATATTTAGTTTATTATATATTTTATATGTGATAGAATTCTTATTATATGAAAAATATAAGATGTTAATGTATTATAATTTATTAGAAATATAAAATTCTTTCAAATTTAAATTAATAATTTTGTTGATTATTCATTACCGATTTAAATAATTAATAAATAATTTTTGCTATTTTATTAATAAAAGGTTAAATTGGTTATTATAGGTAATAAAACATATAATATAGTTGGAAAATTTTATTTTAAAAATATTGAAAAAGTAAACAATAATTTGAATTTATAATTAATTTTTATTAACATAGAAAAGTTATTATATATATTTATTAAAGTTTTATATATTGATGTAATAATATTAAAATAATTTTTTTAAAAAATAAATGAAATAATATTTAAAGATGGAAACACTTTAAATTAGAGATATAGGTTTTTAACTAAAAAAGTAAGGTAATTAAAATATTTTTTAAAATAAAAGGTACATAAAAGAAAACAAATGGAATTTAAAGAACAAAAACAATAATTTGCAATAAAGTAAATAAAATTAGAAAATAAGATTTGAGTTTTTTTTTTTTCAATCAAATGTGGATTTTCTTATCTTGTGTTCATCCTATCATGGTATATGGAATATAATTAATTTAAAACCATAAACATTAATTGTGTGAAGTTGATGCTAAATTAATATTGAGACATTTTTTTTAGTATGATGAAGTGTGTGACCATAGAAACATTTTTCCATAAGTCTTTGATGTTCCTCAATGTCCATTTTTATTCTTAATTGACTTGACTTAACCCTTTCAAGTTCTTTTCACTTTTGGGTTTCAACATACAATTAGTTTAGTGTAAGTTTGTCAATAGTCGTTGTGCCTGAGTTCTTCAAAAAGACCTTCGTATATCTTAGATACTTGTTCCAACATGAGCAATGTACATTCCCAAAATTATGATGTGCATGTTTGTGTGATCAACAAACACATGTGAACATGACAAATGAAATTTTTGAACTCGTCATAATAACACCACAAATAATCTAGCTTGACTACCTTATTAGTTAGACCTTTATAATATTTTTTGTCTCCTCTACTAGAAATATTGTACTCCTCTTGTCAAAGGTAAGTTACCTTAACTGCCACTTCTAAGTATACATGGCCACTTGTAATCATGGTTGCCACCTTTTTGGCTCTGTTTATGAAGAATTGGTTGTAACATGTGTGTGTTCCTATGACCAAGGAGGAAATTGAATTGTTACTTGTCTTCTCGTGCACAAAGTTTAAGGCCATGTTGATTTTCATGTGGTATTGTCTATTATCCCATGTAAGTGTCCATTTGTCTTTGAAGATGTCATCCAACCATAACGTTACTTTCTCATTCTCTTCTCTTATTATATTATAATAGTAAAAAAATATTCACTGGGTCATTCCATATGTCATGAAATTTTGTTACAAAAAGTAATTAATTTGAGAAATTAGAAAAATGGTAAAGTAATTTATGAAATTAATGATAGAAAATTTATCTATGTTGACTACATCTTTTTTCAATAGTGCATTCCATAAGTGTCTCGTGAAATTTTGTGTTATGTGTTAAATGTAATACGCATGTACTAAATTATGTTCATCTAATCACTTCCATCTCTTGAGCATGCACTCCTTAAAGACTAGTAGTGGTTTGAATTGAGGGATAGATCATTTTGTGCGGTAACACAATTCCTTAAAATAGAACTAAGCACTAGTCGTTTCACCTTCTACCACAATGAAGGCAATGGGTATTATGTTGTTATGCTTGTCTTACACAACTATCACCAATAAGGCCCTTATATATTTGTTGTAAAAAAATATTTTGTCCACTTGAACAAGTGACTTGTAATAATGAAAATCAGGAATGCATGGTTTGAATGTATAAAAGATCATCTTGAATAAAATGTGGTATGTATCTAACTACTTGCCTAAATACGTTGGTTGTGTATTTATCTTCCAAATGAAGCCCGAAATATACAATTGCATTGCATTCAAGAGAGATGAAAAATTCTAGTAAAATTGCTATAAACCTTTTCAATGGATACCTATGTACTCAAGCATGCCTTGTAGTAGCTAACTATTTGACTTTTTTTGGGCTATAATGATAAACACAAATGTTGACAAAACAACCTCCATAATTTTATGAATATTATGTGAAATCATTTGTGACCACAATTTGTTGTGATATTACAAAATCAGTGGGGAATTGTAGGTGTGGACACCTTCCAACCTTATTATTTCTCAATATTGTTGGTCTTTTGAGCGCGATATTGCTTTACACCACCAATTACATTTAACATAAATACATTACACCACAAGCCTAAGTTTTGATATTCATAGTGGATCATCAAGAGTAGAATATGTATTCATATGTTTGATTAAGTGAGATCGAGCCTTATTGTCATAAGTCAAATTCTAGGCTCCATTGTTTTTTATTGTTAAGTTTATTAGAATTGAGATTTAACACTTACAAAGACCTTATTCTTTTTCGTGTTTTTTTTCCTATGTATCTACGATGAGTAGAGGTAGAACTTGTTCAATAAGAGTGGTTCAGGAAAGGAGACTTTCACTGTAATGTTGAATCATGAATAACTTAGTTTTAATATCCTTATGATATATTAAATATATAGATAAATCTCTATTATGTTGTTAAACTCTTATTATTATACAAAACTTGCATGTTTTTGTAATATTTTATGAATAATTTTAAAGACATAAAATAATATATATATATATATATATATATATATATATCCATGAGGATATGTTATGATTAATGTTTTCTAAATAACATCTTATTACAAAAGAAAATTATTCTCCTAATTTATAATCAAATAACAATGATTTATATAATAATTATAGTGTCTGAAATTGCATAAGAGAAAGGAAATAGGAGTACCCACAATGTCTCATGAACAAAGAGAGCCTTCTCGACAAGGGGGAGAAAGAGTCAAGAAAGCTTTCACAAGCAAAAGAGTGTTGTGTTGATGTTTCGTGACCAATAAAAGAAGAGAAGAAGGAACCCTAACCCGAGAGCAATAGGAGGAGAAGAAAAACCCTAATCACAATAAGATTTTATTTATTTCAGCAAATGAAAACGCATTCAATGGCGTTGTTTTTTGTTTGAAAAAATATCCCTTTGAACTTGCCAACTCAATTGCAAGCTCACGAGTTCGGCTGAGCCTACCGAGTTCACAACGAGCTCACCAATTACGCTCAAAAAATGAGTTTGCTTACAATTTAACTTGGATAATGAGTGTGAGAGCATAAACTCGTAACCTTTTATGAGTTAACACTCAAGTTTGATAGTCATGCTTCTAACTACCTAAGTGCCCAATACCTCTTAAGACTAAGTATATAAATCCTCCTAAGGCTAAGTAAATAGATGCATATGTATATAAGGAGATTTCATGGTAAGACACTTGAAGTTAAGTAAATATATGCATATGTACATAAGCGAGGATTAAAGGGTATTTACAACTAGCCAAAAGCAAATGACGAAACTGCCCATCTTTGTTTTTCAATGTGCATGACTGCACGTTGCATGGCTGCATAATGTGAAATTGGAAGAAGAAGCACGCGCGAAGTGGGTAGATGGTGCATAATTGATTAAGGTAATCGATTATCTGTATAAAATATCGAAGATAACCGATTATGGGGTGCATGTGTGGGTGTTCGACAATAATTGATTATGGGTGTGTGGGTTCGTTGTTTTGGGTGTATTTGTCCCTACTTTGTGTATGCATGAGTAAAATTTTATTATCTTTGATGTACTGTAGGTAGAGGTTGTTGAGTTTGGTGGTGGTGATTTGACGTTTATTTTGATGGTAAGTTTCATTTGATTTTTGCTTTGTAGTTTAGAGACCTTCATGTTGTTTTAGATCGTGAATGAGTGGTGTAGTTCATAGATGAGTTGGTGTGAGGGTGTAAGACAACAAATTTTGAGATTGTAGTAAACTATGTTGAGGGTTCATAAGGTAATGTGGTGTTGGAGTGGTAATCTTAATTTAATGGAATGTAGAAATGTAAGATGACAATTTAGGATTTTGTTTAATTAAGTAATTGTATTTATTTTCAAATTTTATTTAGTAGAAAGAGGGAGAGATGAGTTGTTATTATTTAAAATTGTAATTCATTCATCCAAAAAGATCAAAGGTGGAATAGAAAAATCACTCTTAACCTTTAATTGGATTTAAAGAAGAAATAGATTGCAAAGTTGAGAACACATTATGAAATTTAACTACATTAATTTTGAGATTTTGCATGGGCCATGTTGGGATTAATTTTTAGATTTTGCATGGGCCATGTTGGGATTCACAACATGTATAATAATAAATTTTAATTGTACTAATGTTCAATTAAGATTAGTTTTCATTTGAATTGAATCTATTTATCTATGAAGAAGATCATCACTTGGTATAACAAATAATCAAATCACCCAAATTTATCTTATTTAATTTTTAATTATTTTTAACCATAAGTGTAAATTTGTAATTTTTATATTTTATCAATTAAAGAAATTTAAAATATTAATTACATTTACTACATATTTTAAAATTTTCACTCAAATATCATCATGTATCCTTTAATTCAAAACAACTTAATCTATTCCTTCAAAATTACAAAAATACATTTATTTGAATTTACTCAAATCCATCCAAAGAGAACATCAATGATTTGTGTAAAAGTATGTGAACCTATTTTTTAACACTAATATACAACCTCGTTCAACATAGTTATTTTTTTTTTTCAAAACAAATCTCCATTCAAACCTTCATTCTCTAATGAAATTATTTTCTTTTACCAAGAATTGGAGCATGCTTCTTTTTAATTTATATTTTAATTCTTAGTCAACTAGTTTAAATAAATAAAGAATTATAGTATAAAAAACTTAGGCAGGTCTCCCAGGAATGTAAATTTGTCCGTAAGGAAAAATAGGAAGATAAAATGTTACAAAATTTAGATATTGGAAGTAAAACCAGAAAAAAATCCAAAATAACTAAATTTTGACTAAGGATTATTTATTTTAGGAAATGGTGTTTTGTAGCTGCAAGAAACATTAAATTAACTAACTAAGAATCTATATAATGAACTAATATAGGAAGGGTCAAATCACAATTACACCGACTGGGGCAATAGGAGGTGGCGTGTGCGCTGCCCAAATTGGTCATTTCGAGATTAAGATCCTCTGCAGTTTGAAAAAAAAGTGCAGAGATCTCAGCCATTCATAATCTTAATTTGGAGATAGAAACTTAGATTAACGGTGAGATCTATACCTTGAGTGGGTGCAGTTCTCTTGCAAATCGCAGAAGATCCATTTTCGTCATTTAGTGCGACAACAAAAATCCTCCAACGCAACAGGAGGAGGCACCTCTGATTTCAAAGTGCAAAACCACACCGCAAAATTTTCTTCCAACGTTATTTTCCCATAACCTTGTTCTTGTTTTCCCCTTCCTTTGTTATTTTGTTTTTTTCTCTCTCTTCTCGTTCGGTTCAATCAATGGGTGCAGAGGTTAAGATCTGGAACCCCGTTGAAGTCGCAGAGCAAGCTAGCCACGACTATGCCTCCAAGATTCATCCCTCGCAGCTCACCATCAACCCTTCGCTCGAGCTTCCTCAAATGATACCTCTCATCCTGTTCGTCATTCTCATCTATTCTTTTTCTTTTATTTTCTGTAAAAATAAAGAATAAAGTATTGATTTTTCCTTTTTTCGCGCGCTTCCCTTTTGAACTCTCATGAGTTTCTTTGTTTCTGGCGTCTGGTTGCTGGGAGAAGGTGGGAAGGTGGGAAAGTGGGTCAGGTTTTGCTGGAAAGCCGTTTCAATTGGGGTTTGGCGGTTCTAGATTAATTAGAAATGTTCAATTTCTTTGGATTTGCAGTTGAGTGGGGTGTGATGCGTAATCTATAATATGTCTTTCAATGTTGAACCGTTGACTTTTGTTTGTTTGTTTGTGCTATTAAACGTTTCTTAATCAGTTTCATCTCTATTCCTGAAATTGCATATATATATATATATATATATATATATATATATATATATATATATATATATATATTTTATTCTTGTGGTTTCTTGCAGAAAGATGTGCAAGGATATGTTCAAGGCGTGGGAACATTTGCCTGATTCTTGCTTTTCTGTTGAGAAAATTTCCGGGGGAATTACAAATTTATGTGAGTTGTTCTTGTTAATCTTGTTTCTTTTTTCGGAGAAAGAATGAAATTTTTGTTCATCTGAGGATTGATTTTCACATGCTGAATGGCTATGTCTGGTGAACGGTTTACTTCTCGAATCCAGAAATATAATCAGCTACTTTCATCTGGTTGCTTAATTACTTGTGCTATCCGTAGTCTTGTGTTGTTGTTGATGTGGTTGATACATTTGTCATTGTCTGTCAGTACTCAAGGTATCAGTTAAACAAGAAAATTGTATTGACGAAATTATAACCATCAGATTGTATGGACCCAACACAGAGCACATTATAGATCGTCAGCGGGAATTGCAGGTTAGACACTGTACTGCATGATTACATACAAAACTGGCCATGTCACTGAATGATTGTACGTCCTTTCTTGAGTCAAATATTGCAGTCATCTAGTGTTGATATAGCCGTCTATATCCTGTTATTTCTGCAATGTTGTTCTCTAGTTGATGAATAACTGAAAGTTAATGGTAACTGAAACGTACGTATGCTTGTGGCAAGCTTGTATTAATAGTTTCCTGGATTGTACCATATTCTATTATTTGAGGGTGGGGCTGTGATGTTCACCAATTGACCATTGCAAGTAGAGTTGTCAACTAGGTCAGCCTATGTGGGTTTGGGTCATCCCATGTGGGCCTTAATTTTAAAAATCTGACTAAGGCCTAGGCTAGAGATGTTTTGCTAATGTCAAGCTGACATCTTATCTAGCAATGCCAAGCTGAAAATGCCTTGGTTGAGGCCAAGTAGGAGATACCCACTAGTTAAAATTGGGTTGAAAGATGCTTTGGTAGAGGCTGAGGTGAAATTAGTCTAGTCGAGGTCGAGTTGAAAATAATGTGATTGAGGCCAAAGTAAAGTATTTTGGTCAAGGGTGAACTGACAATGGCCTAGCCAAGGCCGAGCTAAAGATGCTTTGGTTGAGGCCAAGTTGAAGATATCCTGAGACTATGGAGGAGATGCCTTAGTTGAGATCGAGTTGAAGATACCTTAGCTGAGATTGAATTGAAAATTCTCTAGCCTAGATCAGGTTGTAATATCCTGGTCAAAGCTGAGTTGAAAATACCCAAAGGGTTGAGTTGAAGATACACTAGCCGAGATCGAGGTCAAGTTAAAATTACTTTGAGTGTTACTAAACTAATATACTATGGTTTAGGTTGAGGCTGAATTAGAGTTATTTTGTTTGAAATCAAGTTGAGGAACACTAGTCTGGTCGAGCTGAAAATATATATATATTTTTTTAATCAGTAGAGGAAAACAATTTTTTATATAGACATGACTTGTAGTCTGGAAGGCCTTAAGCTGTGGTCCACCCTCTGAGTAAGTGGGCTTAAAAATACCTCATTAGGTGGCAATAAGTTTGGCCATTATAGTGGGCTAGCCCTTGGACACGGATAAATTGACACCTCGAATTGTAAAGTTAAACTTCAGTTTTCATTTTGAGCTTACTAATTTTCAGTTAATATAAACTACCTTTGTAATACAGTAATTCATTCCTTTATTTTTAAAATTCTTTCTCTCCTCTTTCTGAATCAGCATTAGAGAATAATTAAAAAAATCTCACGAAAATATTTGGTTCCTATGTTAGATGATGTTGCATGGCTTTTTTACTTTTTGCGAGTAGGATTAAAAAATGTCTTTCAATATAAATATATAATTTGTTGAGTATTATGGATTTCATTTTTCATTTATTTTGCCATATAGATAAGGCCAAATTCAAAATTGAAAATAATACTTATTAGGAAGGGATAAGCAAACCACGACTTCCAAAAATGTTGAAATCCGCATCAACATAAATCCCTTGTAGATGATGTGCTGCAAAGTTTTGTTCATTAATCCATAAAATAAAAGAAAGATAAGCTATCTTGAACTTGTCCATATACTATTCATTTATATCCCTGCTAAGATGTGGATAGAGAATCTCGGTTAGATTGTGATCAGAGAAAGATATGAACTCTAATGGTGCAAAACATTATAGGTTATAATTGTTAAATTAGTTGCTTATCTGTATTTACTCAATGGTTTACTTGAAGTTTGGTGTAAAATTTGGTGTTTAGGCTACCAAATTCATCACAGCTGCAGGATTTGGTGCTACGTGGCTTGGCATATTTGGGAATGGCATGGTGCAATCTTTTATTAATGCTCAAACTCTATCACCTTCAGGTACACATGGGAAAAATTCTTGTTTTGAACATGAGTGACAGTCTCAGGTTGATAAATGCTAATGGGTTTGTTAATATCTTATTTTTTGGTGTTATTGATAATATTTATTAGAAACTTGACAAATCTAGACAATGAATCTGTAGCCAGTATTGCATTTATGGAAATTTCCTTTTTGGTTGTATGTATCATTTTAGGGAATAATGTTAGGGACTACAATCTTTGTAACGAGTTATTTACTGGATATGTTTCCAAAAAATTTCTTCTTATAGTATAAACTTTAACTTAATTCTGATTAGGATTACCTTTTACGTTTATGGTTTATAGTCCTGTAGTAAATGTAGAAACTTTTAACTTGCCTAACCCAACCTAAGACTTGATGCTGACTGTTGATCATGAGGAGGCTCTAAGATGAAGTTCTCATTGGTGCTAACTCATTACTTAATATTTGTTATTCATCTCAACTTTTTATCAGATCCCCCGAACCTTCACATTCACACGTACATATATACAGTCATACATAATACATGTGTGTGTGTCTATATATATATATATATATATATATATATATATATTATTTGAAAGGTGTTAAACTGGTATTATTTGGATTTTGGTATAAAAGCTTAGAATATAATTTTTCTTTTTTTGTAATTAGCTGTTATTATACTTTGTTTACCTTGGGCTACACTGGTTTAATGACTTCATGAATACATTTTCCCTGTGGCAGATATGCGGGAACCAAAGCTGGCTGCTAAAATAGCTAAGCAACTTCAAAGATTTCATTATGTTGATATTCCAGGGTCAAAGGAACCTCAATTATGGAATGATGTTTGGAAGTTCTTTGAGAAAGGTCTATTATCTTTTCTTTCTTCTAGTGTGACCTTTATCCGTATCTATTTCATTTGATGAGTTACTTCTTTAATTTTGTTTGAAGTCAATTTGATTTGTTGATTTCTATTATTCCTTCTGTTTTTCCCCAAAGTTTTGAACTCCACTTTTTAGCCATTTTAGTTTCACCACTCTCTGATTTTAAGTTTTGAAAGTAACTCATGATTCCGGAATGACCTGTTATGTCTTGTGAGGGATCTGTCATTCTTTTTGGGCTAATAGAATTATTTTTAAATGTACAATCTATTTAGGGTCTGTATTTTGTTACATAAAAGCTCCTTACGGTTTTCATTGTGTTCTTAGTACTATGTGTGATGTACTGCTTCAACATATTAAAACTATCATCAAGCTAGATTAACCTCATGCTATATGCTTTTGTCAATGGCTTGTGTATGTATATGCTTGAAAGATTGTTCTTATTAGTATTTGAGTAGCCACTTTTTCTTCCAGCATCTGTTCTTGAATATGATGATAGTGAAATGCAGAAGACTTATGAAACGATTTCATTCAAGGAACTTCATGACGAAATTGTTGAGCTCAAGGTACTTGCTTTTTCCATACGTTTCTTGGCTGTTATATTTTTTTTTTTTTATCTTTGATTGTAATGCAGGGGTCAAATGAATATAAATTACCACCATTTTGGAAGTCCAACTCTAATAACTAGATTTGAAAGTTAAGCTTTTATATTTTTAGTGTTGACTTACCATCTTTTTGGCTGTTAATGTCCAAACACTTTTACTAAATATTTATTAGGACAGGCCAACAAAGAAAGGGCCCAAGTGTCCAGGCATAATCTTTTCCATCTCATTTGAGCTTGTGAAGATAACTTACAAATTTGTGAATATTTTTAGCTTAATTAAGCTTTAAATACCTCATAAATTTGGGGTATTTTCAATTGAGTCCTTAGTAAAAATTTTCATTCTATTGATTACTCAAAATATTTTTTATTTTTAGTTTAAGTATCTTGCAGTTTGATTTTACCGTCAACAGGATGAGGTGCTCTTATTTCTGTCTTCCCATCTCCAACTCGCAGATCAACTTCCGTCGTTTCTCTCTAATCTCCTCTAACTTACTGTTCAGTTCTATCTTGGAGAGGAAAGGAGCGAGTTGAGCGGCAAGTTGGAGGAGATTGGAGAAGGAAGGAGCAAGTTGTTTGGTAAGTTGTAGATGAGAAGATAGAAACAATGGTCACATCATCCGGTTGGTGGCAAAAAATCAAATGGCAATTTACTTAAATTAAAAAAATAATATTTTGAGCACTCAATAGACCGAAATTCTTTTATAAGGACTTAAGTGAAAATAACCAAGTTTATGAGTTACTTAATTAAGCCAATTTTTTTACTGAAAAGGCTAAATTAGTGGTAGTAATTGACTCATTTTATGTTAACAATTTCTTCTGTTGACAAACTTTTATATTTTTTTGTGACAGGGATTGTGTGATCTACTTAAATCTCCTGTAGTTTTTGCTCACAACGACCTGCTTTCTGGAAATATAATGATTAATTATGAAGAAGGTATCTAAATACGTTGTTTGTAAGCATACTTGTGCTTCTACTCTGTTAATGTAGAATTTATTTATTTATTATAGAAATGACAGTAGCTTGCGCTTGCCATTTTATGTACATGCCGTTTCTATGAACTTTCAAGAGTTGGGAGTTCTATAGCACCATTGCTTCCACCGTCTTCTTTACCTGAACACTATATACATGCACACACACATATAGTTATTTTAATATTTCTTTTATCTTTCTTCTTTTAAAATGTGTGCATGGTATACTCATGGCCAAGCATTGCTACAATTTATATTTCGGATTAGGAGGCAAGATTAAAAGTGTAATGGTGTTGCATTGTTTTGTCCAAGAAAAGTTGTTATATCTGTTATTCTTCGATGGTTGCTAAATGAGTACAAAATTACTTCTCAGTTAGGATCATGAGCTTAGTATAATAGCTCCTATTTTAATAGTTCAGGAGTTAAATAAAGCAGGAAAAATGAAGTATAAAACATTAGTCATAAACCAAAACATAATGAGTTTTTTTTTTTTTTTTTTTTTGAATAAGTAATGAGTTTGTTTTTTTTAATTAAGTGCTGAGTTTGTTTGTTAATAAGAATTTCTGATGTGAATCTTCATTCTTTCAGTTTATAACAAACTCTTACGGAGGCAGACATGCCTATGGAGTTCACAAATATTTTAACATTCACATGTGAAGACGTGATGTTTAGATAACCAACTTATTTATTAATTCATGAGGTTTTCATCTTCCATTTTTCTTAATTTATTCTGACATTTCTCCAGATAAACTTTACTTCATTGATTATGAGTATGCATCATACAACTACAGAGGTTATGACATAGGAAACCACTTTGCAGAATATGCTGGTTTTGATTGTGACTTCGACTTGTGAGTTCTTTATCCTTGCTTCTCTCATTTAATTATGATTTCTGTTAGTTACTTCAGCTCATCATTTTCATAATTCAGGTACCCAAATAAAAATGAACAATATCATTTCCTCAGGCATTACTTACAACCTGAAAGACCCTATGAGGTACCAATCACAGTGAATGGGATTAAATAATTCCTTTTGTATTTTATTTCATCAGTCTCCAGATTCTCAATCATCTCTAAAATAAGAGGCACATAATCAATTAATTATGCATGATCATCTTATTCCCTGTCTGGCATGTTATTACATATTTCATTTATGCTGTTTAGGATTTAAAACAACTTCAGCGGTGCTTGGCATTTGTAAGGGTATCCTGGTTAAATGTTTTAATAAAAATGTTGTAAGGGGTCATAATGGATTTTTCTATTTTGATCTTCATATTGCGTGATTGTTATAAAAGTAAATTTTCTTAATATTTTTAATGTTATAAAAGTGATTGTTGCATATATATTACTTAGTAATATAGTACATAGAATACACTTGCACTTCAGGGTACATAAGTGATTGGAAATTGGAATATAAGTTTTTTTTCGTGTCCTGTAATGGGTATCTCCTGTATTTGTTTAAGATCATCACTTGATATAATACAGGTGTCCGAGCAAGATCTTGAAGCTTTGTATGTAGAGGCAAATACATTTTCCCTTGCCTCTCACATTTTCTGGGCATTGTGGGGTCTGATTCAGGTACTATATTTCCTCTTTTATTCTCTCAATGCTTTCATAGTTGAATGGTCCTTTAGTGTGACATTGCTTCTGATGATAAACAGGCAAAGATGTCCCCAATTGAATTTGATTATCTTCGTTACTTTTTCCTTCGATACAATGAGTACAAAAGACAGAAAGAGAAGTGTTTCTTGCTTGCACGGACCTATCTTTCAGGAAGCAATAATGAGTAGATGAGAGATTTACTCAGTCACTTGTTAGTTTTTGTATGTCAAGTTTGTAGCATGAGTCCCCTGATTCATGTAGTTTTATGTTTGAGTAAAATTTCATTTTAGATGTTTTTCCGAATAATGGCCTAATTAAGCATGTAATTTGAGGTAGAGGCTTTTCTACCTTCTGTGTTGTAATTCTAGAACAGGCTATAAAATTGATGTCATTCTTTTTCTTGGATTGTGGCATTATAAATTTTGTCTTGTTTATTCACGTCTACAAAAGTGACCCCTCACTTACAATGTATTAAATCTAATATATATAAATGGAGGCAAATCAATTAATTCGATTCCTTCTATTACCAAAAAGAAAAAATGAATTTCCTCTTTGCACATCTGATTAGCATGCAAGTTTAAGTTATGGATTTCGGCACTGAAAAAACACTGGCTAAATTAAAAGAAGACGTAAAATATAATTAGAGAAAATAATTTATGTTTTATTAATTTGCTTCGAAGAAGCTTGTCTCTAAACATGAATTTAATTTATAAAATTATACAAGCACAAAAACATGTTTAGAAAAAAAAAAAAGAAGAAGAAATTGAACATAAGCATATAACAAAAGAAGATCAGAGAGAGAGTAGGTTGTCATGCCACTTGAACAAATTCCAAAATTAAACGATAGATAGATTCGTAATTTGATCAAATGATATAAGATAAGATTTAAATGAGAAGAAAACTGTCTCTTCAAAGAATACTACAAAACTAACCCTTTATTTAATATATTAAAAGTTCCTTTATAAAGAGGAGAGTAGAATATTTATAGCTTTGTGTTCCAAAATGTAAAAGTTGAAATTTCTTACTTTGACTTTCCATTCAATTTAATCTATAATGATGATGGTTAAGTCACACTTAATGTGCTTCATTTTGTTCTTACTTCTTTGTTTATTAGTACTCAATAAGTTCCTAAGTTTTACTGGACTCAACAAGTCCAAATACAAAATCATTATTAACACCTATTTACACACGAAAAAAATAAAAGTAAATTTTTAATTTATAAAATTTACAATAAAAATAAAGTGTAATTTATAAATATTTATTTATTTAAAACTATTTAACATCTTCCACGTTCATAATGAAAAAAAGTTATGACATGGGAGTTTCTATTTCGTCCTCCAATTTATTTATTTTCTATATTATTTCAATCCCTTGAAGGTGTCTTTGGTTTTGAGATTGAAATGATGCACATTTGTTCATGTTTTTTTTTTCTTTTCAATTTGTTTGGTGCTTGAATGTGAGTATGGTCTTAAGGATTTGAAACATGAATGTTTGGTGCTTGAATGTGAGTATGGCCATATTTTGTTTGGTAGATATTCAAAGAGGTGGTTGTCATGGTCGTTTTTGGTTCGGGTTTGGTTTTGTAAGTGAAACATGAATGGCACTCAAATTTTGAATAAATAAAAGGATGAAGTCCAATTCATAATTTTTTCAATTTAAAACACTAAATTAAAATAAGAAATCACAATTCTATTTTAGTCTATTTTAAAAATAGTAATAATCTTCTGGTACAGCTGCCCTTCCCAAAGCCTTACGTGAGAATTAATAATTTTAGTCTATCTTTATTTCATTCATCATAATTCAATTTCCTACCCAAACAAAATGTTAATTGTACTCTTATTTGGTCATGATTGTAGACATAATTTTGTCTACTAATATAAGCAAAATCACTCGGATAATTCAAAAAAGGGTCTGTTGCAGGAACATTTTCTTTGTCTGCTATATATAGTACACGGATACAGATAAAAAAAAACAACAGAACCTTACGTGTAGAAGGAAGAAAAACGAAGTGAATAATCTTAGTTAGGAATTGCCTAACCCCTCTTCAAAGTGCATTTGCATTTCTATAAATAGCAGTAGTATGCCATAACACATAGTACATGAGACATTCTCTTTCTCACACTTTGATAGACTCTATCATAGCACATAGTACATGAGACATATCATAGATGAAACTTAAACTTCATACACCAATCACAACCTGTTATTCCTTTGTTGTGTTTCTATAACAGTAGATGAAGACCCAATTGGTAACTCCCTTGCAAGTCATTGAATCACATCTCTTTGGCATGCAGATCAATACAAAAGTCAATTCATTTTTTGGTTGTTGCTTGTCAAGAGGCAAAGTTCTTTTAACTTCAATGTTGCATGATATAAATTTCTTTTATCATTTCTAAACTATGTTATAAGCTCAACTTACTTTTGTTTTGAATACCAAAAAACCTTTCCTTAAAAAATTAAATATTTTAATTTAAACCATTTGTACATAACTTTAACTGTTCAGGTACTTTTTAAGTTGTCACATGATAAATTTTTATGACTCAGGTCAATATAAAATACATTATCCCTTAAAATCAAAAGGATCACAGTTGTCACAGCTTTATGCTTTTCTCTCCCATGATTCTTTTCTTTCAGTTGAAAATTAAAATCTTGTCCATGCTTTTGATAACATAAATCATAACTTAATCCACATACTCTCAAGCCTTAACTCACTTAAAAAGAATAGAAAATAGGCATTTTTCCTTGCATTGAATGTGAATACAAATTGCTTCTACGTTTTGACCTTCTTGTTGTGTAGGTTATTCAATTATGGCATTGCTCATTCATTGAGATGTTCCCGAAGGGATGCCCCAGATTCACATAATCCTAAGAACAGACACATTTCTTTCCAAAAGTATACCTATCTCTTTGTATTTGTAAAATAAATCCTTACATGAGATTTGATATCATATCAATATCATTATAATAAGGACAAGCACATTTCTTTCCAACCATATTCATCAATGATGTGCCACCATAACGGAATGAATTGCTTATTGCTGCTAGATTAGAGCATAGCAACAGTGGAAAACAGACTGAGACAATTGAAGAAAGAGTAGGTGAGTAAGAGTAGAGGAGACCCTGATGGTACAATGATGGAATCTGCAACTGTGACACATCCCTGCAGTGCCTTCATCAGAAGACAAAACGTCCTCTTCTTTCTCACTCAACAATTGTGATATCAAAAACCATCAGCATTGGATTCAACCAGTGATCTCATGGAGCAGAAGACCCAGTAACACATCCTACCCTTGATAACTCAATTCTGAAGAATTTATGAATAGACTATATTCTGTGTTAGAAACCTCTTATTCAGCTTGGAAATTGGGGTCCTCCATAGCTATAATTCCCATCAACAGGTCAAACATGATAAAAAAAATGAAATTAAAAACAGAAAATAGCCCTATGCTCAAAGGCTTTCCTAGCTTAACCATGTACTATTATTATGTCTTCATACTGTACTGTCTCATACAGCAGATGAGGCATTCTTTTAACAGATTAATAATCATAAGACAAGCTGTCCAAGTTTAGTTTTAGAAAGAAAGAGTAACCAAAACATAATAATATCATGAGAGCAATCTTGAATCTCTCAATCCTTGTAACCATACATGCTTGGAGGAGAAAGAAATTAAGGGAACCAACTTGAAAGTATTTACCTACCATGAATTCTGGGACTGCATAGAATGAACACTTTTACATAGTCTATACTATAGTACAGTGAGTTTTGTCAAAAGCTTGGTCAGGCTTGGCTCCTCTGCATAAGAGATCTGTTTTCCTTTAGAATCTGAGGTGGAAAGAAATGCTCAGTGTTCTGTAATGGAAAATTTGCCACTGAACCGATTCTGGCAGAAAATGGCTAGATATTTTATGAATTACATGTGGAAAAAGAGATTGGTCAAGTTTTTAAAAGAGTCCTGATGTTGTTTTCCAAGGTTCAGATCTTGTATGTCTGTGGAAAATCTCATTGTCTAATGGAGAGAGCTTCACTTATGTATTAGAAAGTGAGTCAAGGAGATAGAATCAGTAGTGTGTGAGACAGTGTATCAACAAGCTAAATCCGTATTGAAAAACCAAGGGAATGAAATGAAGAGCAAGGGCTGTTGTGATCAAAACAATACAGCTCCAAAGAAAGAGGTTGTTTTGAATTTTATCAAGAGTTGAGCATTTGTAATCACTCTTATGTTTGGTTATGTAAATTCAGTGGTTGAGTAAAAACTTAAGAAGACTGAAACCAAAACCAACACAAAATTCTAAAGGTGACCTTACCATGATGGCACCACCTGCACAAATGTACAAGAACATGAAGTGAATATCTTAACCCATCATAATTGATTTGACAGAGGCAAAGAAAAAAAAAAAAAAAAACATGAGAAAGTGAAGAAGTAGGAGCTCCCTTCAGTCCAAAACTGCAGCAACTTGTGGCTGGAAGCTTTGGGCTGCAAGGAACTCCCATTTCTGCAGCTTTCACAACTCCAACACATGTGATGAAAAAGAGAATGTAAACAGGTTCATTTATACCAACTTCTTTCCTTACCATAATCCAATTAATAATGTTCTAAAAATTCTGTTCAGTCAATTCAATTTCTAAAAATTATGCAAAAGAAAATGAACAAGTGGAGGCATTTATAACTGAAGTTACGGTTACAACTTACAAACCACTAAAAACAAAGTGCCTCCCTTTTGAGAATTCGTGCTTTCATTGTTCCTGAAGGAGTGATTTTAGCCGCGTAAGTAGCACCTAGGCACCATAGGCATAGCTGGAAAATGGTACATCACTCAGTTCAAAGTAACCCTAATTGCAAAAGTGCAACATAAATGCCTAATGACAGCACTTTTATTTCAGAGATATGGTGAAAAAAATTATAGTATCTAATAATATGTAACTAAGTTAAGAAGAATCATATCTGGAGTACAAAGCTAGTAAATAATGTGCAGTGAAGAACTATGCTATGAGTGTGTAACAAGAATTAACAACATTCTGATAAAGGAATATAAATCCGAGCACTCGTTAGTGTCATTTCCCTTTTCCTTTTCCACTTGGGGGCATTGAGTTCTATGAGCTTCTGCTTTTCTAACCATTCTTACTTGGTGGTCCTATATATCTACTGCTGTGAACAGGATTCTGAAAATCTCTTTAATTTGATGAAAGTTAATGTGTTGCTTTGTGTCCCATCAAGTAGTTCAGATGGGAATGCATTCCTACCTACATTCCTTTTTTAACCACGTGATAGGAACTTCATTTTGTTTCCAAAAAACTTTTGAGTCTCCATTTTCCAAAACTTTTTCCGAGTAATCTTCTGAACATTTATTTATCAAGCGGATTCTTACATTATTTCATATAGATTTCATATTATATATATCTAATACGAAGTTGGAACACTTCATTTACTTCATTTTCCCGTTTGGACACGTTTCAGACACTTACACACATGTACTGTACTTATACGATATATATTGATAAAAAAATTTATATATAATAAAAAATATTTAAATTATGTATGTTTTTTTTATTTTTTAAATTTTAAACAAATAAATTAAATCTATTTTTTTTATAATTGACTAACCTTGTTCATATATAATTTTTTATTATTAATTTATATAATTCATAATAATATAATATATAAATCTGTATCTTATATTTTAAAGATTATATCTGTGTGTATCTCCATCTTATATCTGTATCTTTATTAATATTCATGTTATATAAATTAGAGTTAAAATTCATTATTTAATATAGTATCAAAATCATTTTGAACTTATTCTTACAAGAATTCGACTTATCTTCCTTACCTATTGGATTTGTTTGGCAAAATCTTTTTCCGAAAGTGTGCTAACGGGAAAAGAATTTTTTACTTTCCCCCTACTATTTCAATGACTTTGATTTCCCTGTGCTCGTTCAATTTTTGCCACTCTATGGTTCACTAGGTAATTAATCTTTAGCAAACTCCTAATCTTTTTCTTCTGTCACTCCACTACAAACTCACTGTCTTTGGCTTTCAAGTTACCCTTTTAGATTGTTTCATGGCTTAACTTGTTTGATAAAATTAAACTCATTTGGTAAAGCTTTTAATAATTTGTAATTAATGTACTAGCATTTTATGAGAAGCTACTTTGCATAAAGTTTGAAGTTACGATAAACTATTATTTTTAGTGATTTTCCTGCACTCCATTTTATCTTAATTCTTTGTTTATGTGATTTTGCCTTTGTCAAGTAGATCATCAATAACTAGCCTTAAACTTCCTTCATTTCAACTTTCAACTAGCAATTTTAGTTTTCAAGCTAACATTTCAATTTTACTTTGCTTTATACGAGTTGTGCCAAATATAAATATTTAAATTTCTTTTTCTCATGGTTTATTGTAAAGAGATCAAACAAAAGGCAAAATAAATTAAATTCTTCTCACAGCTTAAAATTAATTAATACATAGAGTAAAATTAATTTTAAGAAAAGTTAAACGAAAAAGTATTCGCGTTTAAACTATCTTACAGAAAATAATATCAGAGAAAATAACTATTGTGAAACTTAAATTTCCAAGTGAGACGTGGCACTCAAATAAATATTGAATAAAATTATAAAATATCATATATCCTCGTGATACAGAAAAGAAAATTACAAAAAAAATTCAAAATAAAACCTCAGAATAAAAATACTCTTCATACTTAAAAAAATTTATATGAAGTTAAATTAAAAGTAGAGTATTATTTTACAGGCAAATCCCAACGGCCTCTTTAAATCTTCTCAGCATGGTGATTTGATTCTCCCTACTTTGAAATAGCTTATAGGGTTAACTTTTTAAGGTTCCTCTGCTTTTGGTGCATAGGTTCATAGGCAACAAGAAGAGGAAAATTTTGCACATAAAAACACCTAAGAAAATGAACATTACTTGCATGCACAAAACAATGACGTGACTACTAAATTTAGAAAAATGGAACTAGGGAAAACAATTGAAAATGACAACAATAGAATTTGAAATTCAGAAGTAGAAGAATAAAAATAAAGAGAACTGTTTTTATGGGGTTGGGATTTTTACTAACATTTATTATTAAAGCATGTGGTTGTTTGCAAAAGTAACTCTTATGGATAGAAGTTAATGGGAAAAAGTATCTAAAACGTTATTTTGTAGGTTAATTGTAGGACCATAAAATTAAATCAAACATTCAAATAAGCAACTTATTTAGGGATTGATCAACCACTAAATTAGGCATATATGTTGCCAATCTTCGTCTTCTTTTTAGTTTATTTTTATTTCAATAGAGTAATGATTTATTAAATATGGACCCTCATGCCAACATTAAAAAAAATCCATATATTATATTAAAATATATGAATATACGTAGATGCTTAGTAGATGCTTAATAATTGAAAGTTTATATAACGAGGATCGCATCAAATTTAACCAAGGATTGATGCTAACATTGATAGCTAGGTAGGCTTGGTACCAATGGTTAGTATCACAACTTGAATATTCTTTTAGATGTTACTCCTAAATTACAAAAACTTATAATATAACAAAGATAACTCTCAAATAGATGATATATCAATAATTCTTAAAATATGAATAACTTCACAAAAATAAAAAATATAGAGGTTTCACACTTCCTATTAAAATAATTCTCAATTCCATTTCTCTTGAATGTTTTTTAATAAGATTTTCAATGATGAGCTTTTTGAATATATAATCAATAGATAGGTTTCCATAACATAATTATTCTTTGTTATAATATTGGGATCACAAATCTTCTTGAATGATTCAGCTTGATTTTTTTTTTCTCAAATAAAATGAAATTAAATCTTGGCTGTGTATGGAAGGTTGCTTCCTCGTTCTCTAACAGTGCCCCTTTTGCTTCTCTTTTCGATGGCTTTATCTTTTCCCTCTTTATTTTCTCTTTTCTTCAACTTATTGCCTTTTAGGTCAGTCAACAACCTATCAAAATGAGTCACTTCTGACTAAAAAAAAAAAAAAAAGTTTTTGGGGAATATTTTTTTTTTTAAAAA
>Ga0209700_102570_pt1 | contig 36377 bp, 14 predicted proteins | sample SiratroredBW_FD_187528 | JGI IMG/M metagenome (GOLD analysis project Ga0209700, IMG submission 187528) | Root nodule microbial communities of legume samples collected from California, USA - Siratro red BW (SPAdes) (version 2) | ecosystem: Host-associated > Plants > Roots > Nodule | place: USA...
TAAAAAAAAAAAAAAATATAAAACTTGAAAAAAAAAAAAAACACCCTTTCAGAATTTGGGTTAGGTTTCCAATCACCCAAATTCATTGAGTATAAATTTCAAAATTGCAAATCTTGAATTGAGAAATCAACTTTCGAGAAATTGAATTCAATTAGTTTGGAAAATAAACTTGAATAGGTGTTATTTGAGGAATAAAATTTTAAAAGAGTATTATTGGTGTAAAAATTTCAAAGTATAACAATAGCTTCTTTACGTAGATCAATATGGTCAACAATTTTAAAAATTAATTAATGTATAATTTAGTACATCACAACAAATTTAGTAAAATAAAAATACATTAACAATAAATAATTATTCATGTTTGAGTAACTTGAAGTCTAGACTTTCATGAAAATTCAACTAGTTTATTCGCTAAAATTGTAAGACCTGGTCTAAATTGGTGTAGGTTAGGTAATGATGTAAAAACTATTTCCACAGCCATCCTAATTGGAAGAATCATAAACCAAAGCCTCAATATTTTCTCAGGATATCCCAACAGGGAAGGAAACTGTAGAATAGGGAATCATAGAACAGTTTCAAATTCTGTAGGGCAAAGAATAGCATTCAAGAGTTCAATAGGTTGCATAGTTCTGGACAAATTGACAACTCCAAATTTGAGAAAATACCAAATTCAATCCATTTTAAGCAGTTAATTAATAGCTCAAAAATAAAAAGACAGATATGAATATCATGTGCTAGATGTATTTATTAAATGTACAGGAATGAATTGAGGATCGATATGAATATTTAATTTACAAATAAACACTTGCAGAAGAACCTCTATCACAAGACAGGACAAATTAGGGCAGGGGATTTGGATCCTCACAAGTGTGTCAAAGAAAATTGTGGATATATCCACCATTAATTTGAATTAAAAGTGCCACGTAAGGTCGATATACCCGCACTTTTCACTTGGCATCATATCTGAATATCTAACACAATCGCATAAGCCCACTGGTTACTGAATGAACTGCTATTTTAACTTGGTGCAGGTGTCGGTTCCATCTTTCACGAAAGCCAGCTCGGTAACCAATGCAATATGATCACTGCCCCATTTCTGTACAATTGATAGGCAAAGAAAAGCTTAAAAAAAAGCATAAGTTACACATTTCAAGTTAGAGTTTGCAAAATCAAGGGAAATGACAAGGGAAAATTATTCATGAAAAAGGAATCTAGTTCAGTTGTCAACACATACGGCTAGCATGGAAACCTAAATTAAACACCACTTGGTCCTCAAAAATTCAAAACACGTCGCACCTGGAACTAAGAAATTCAAAATATATTCCTAGGATGTCAAATAATTTTCTAAACTTATTACTTACTGACATTTGGGAATTTGGGCCTTAAATATATGCTAATATGACCACTTAACTACTTTCTAAATTTGGGAGCAAAGTGAATGGCAGATTGCACCTTTAGGGTTTTTTTTTTTCTAATTTTCTTATTTTCAGGACTAATATGATAATACCTAAGACTTTTAGGGACCTGAGATGTGGGTAACATAATGATAATGATAGAAAGAAAAGTCCCAAAAACCCACCTATAGATTCCCATTCATCTGCAATATTTCAGACAAATTTAAGTTTTCTTACCTTTGTTGGGAATCCCGGAGTCTGTTCGAAGGCATATTTAGCCATCGGAGCAAGAACTCTGGTTGTTTGAAGACCTTCAGACCGCCTAAGTGACAGATCAAAGGAAAAAATACATTATTAACTCCTTTCATTTATGTAAACATGAGTGTACAGAAAAATTTGAATGCATACTAAAATTCAAACGAATCAATCAGCAATGTTAATGAAAAGAAAGTCATGCATTTACAAGAACTTTAGTCACGACTTCAGAGCAATTATTATCACTTTATGATTCACAATAACGCGGCACAGCAAATCAGTGGCAGATAAACTTGAACAGCTTATAGCACCTACCAAATGTAGTCAACAGTTCCCGAGAAGCGCCTATTATAACTGGTAACAAGGGGCTCTCCACAGGGGTCTCTGGTCCCAGAACGATCCTGCAATTATACAAGTTTACAGGTATTGTGGAAACACAGAATGTAACTGTAGCTTTTAAGTATGAGGTGTAACATGTGCTAGTATGTCAAATAAAAGTAAGGTTCAAAGAAATGTGCAGGCGACGGTTTAGATATACCATTGCCTCAGTGTATGTGCTCCTAAGAAGTAAAGGGTGCTCCATGAAGGTGCAATCTCCATTTCCTGTTGCAGTTTCTATCTCCATAGGGGTCCACAATGCTGGATTATAAGTAGCTTCCTCCGCACAAATAGATTTAGAAATCTGACTAGGAGAGAAGTCATCCTCAACTTCATTGCTTTCTACAGGGACCAACAAGTTAGAAGCAGAATTTAATTCCTTGTATTGATAGGACTTATCAAGATCTGATTTCATTGATGGACTGATGTCAAGAGCAACTCCTTCAGCATTATGTAAGGAAGATACAAAACTGCTGTCCTCACCAATATTTTCATGGTCTGCGATGGTTTTATCTATCTCATCAAAGAATGATTTCTCTTTTTCATCAAGTGGAAAGTTAATGTTAGACAATTGATGCGATTTATCAACTAGATATGCAGTTGATGAGCTATTATTTTGTTCATCAGCGATTTCCTCATGATATGGGGTATCTCCATACTCTGTACAAGGGACTTCAAATGCATTGGAAACTGAAGTTTGGCTGGATGGTTTAGTTGGAGAAATTACTGCATTGTCTAGATCTGTTGACTCAAGAGCAAGCCTCATCCTTGTGAAAGATTGATTATCTTCCTGAAGAGAAGTCGGGGAACAGTCAAACTCAACTTGTTCATTCTCTTGAAGGACATGTAAGTTGGATTTTTTGCTTAATTCTTTATTTGAAGTTGGGACAGCATCTGTCATATGTTCATTGCTTCCCATCCCAGTTTTTTCACTGATAACTGCTTCAGGAGCTGAAGAGGTCACGGGTGTAATGTCATGAATATCATCATTTACAGGAACAATACGGAGCCTACCTTCACTATAAGAAGGATCTTGTTCTTTTATACTACCAACTTCACAAAAGATCTTCGAATGGTCAACAGCAGTTTCCTGAGTATCTTTTCCTGCAAATGCATCATTTTCCTTTCCACACTCAACATCTGTACTAGACTTAACAGACATATCCAAAACTGAGTGAGTGCGTGCATTATCCAAACTTTGACATTTAGTGTCCAGGTCTGTCATGTCCGACCGATAGTTATTTTGGTTAATAACTTCCTTGACACCTTCAGTGGATATGGCCTGAACTGAACCACTAGCAGATATTTCACTGCAAAATTTTAAAACATGTTAATAGGTATTTTTTGTACAAAGCAAGAAACCCAATAAATATCACCATATAAATGTCTCATACGAAAAAGTCTACCCAGCATTAGGACCATAATAGGGCTTTGATGTGCGAACTGCAGAAGCTTGTCCTGATACCTTATTCCTATCTATTCCGGACAGATCTAACTGTAATAATATAAAGATGTCATTTTTATGTCAAATGTCAAAGTCGTAGGAAGAGAAGTGCTAAAGAGTATATATACCTTCTGTTCTGATATGAAGTTGTATAACGGACTCTGGGACAAGATTAAAATCGTTAATGTCAAAATGCTGAGATAACATTTTACTAAAAAAGAAAATGATAAACCATAACAGAAAAAATAACCTTCGGTGTACAATTAAAATCCCCACAGATAACTATAGGGGCATCATTCCAGAGTTTAGAAACAGCTTTAGCCTTATCAAGTAGCACTCGAACCTGCTTGAATTCAATATAAAGGAAAAGGCAATTACAAGAAGAATTTACAGTATCAGATGCATAGACGGCTTCATCAAAATGGAAAAAAGTCATGTCAAGCAGGCAGTGCACACCTGGCCAAGCTTAATCTCTCCCCTGTTAGGATTGTAAAGCACATGAATGTTACAAACTACAACTTTACCCGAGTCTGTCAAGCTGCAGAGAATGACGTTTATGTTATGTTATGCTGAGAATGCAAAAAATATCCCATGGGACGAAAAATGAAAATAAATCATTTAAGGCAACGGTCAACTCAAATAATCCCATAACTTGTAAACCATCTAATATGGATAACAGAATAAAATATTCCCGTGAACCTGTTTGCTAACAAAATGTCTTATTTAAGCAAGATTACGGTCATGTTGAACTTAATTAAAACTACAGTCCACTGATTCATTTTAACCTTTGGCCTTTAACGTTAAAAAGTAAAATAATTTGCTGAATGTAACAGTAACCTTCTCAATCTTTTGTAAAACTGTTTCTACTCTATTTGTTGTTCAGGTGAGATGCTAGATGTGACATCTTTCTTAAGGGGTTAGAGTGTATATTATGGTTTTCCTACTGTTTAAACAATCAGAAGGCAGTATTTCTTCATGCGACGTAACAGGTACTCTAAATGGTTGCAGTAACCAGCCGTTAGAAAAACTTACAGGAAACAACATAAGATCAGGGCACTATAGCACCAGATAAAGAGCAGAGTGGCTTGAGGCTTCTATGGGGGCCCAGTGCTCTATGTTTAAGGGTAACAGATATGACCACAGCCAAAATTACAACAACCTGTCATACTGAATCAAGTTTCATCTTTGCCCCCATTTTCTATGTTTACCAAGATTTTTCAAATATTTCTTTGATTTTCCCTCCACCTTCAGCAATATTAAAAACATCTAGTGTTTATCTAAAACCCACAGCTTGCCAATATTGTGGCTGAGCCTGGGCATTTCTCTGACAATCACAGGTCTATGTTCCTGTTCCTACACACGCACGATTCTCTTTCCATGCATGTATCAACTCAATTTTTGTTTGTGTTCTTTCACTGTGTCCGGTTCCTCATTTCACAGGCTCCCTGTAATTTTTAAATCCCCCTCTTTTCCTTTCTGTGGTATTTATTTGTTACTTATTAAAATGTGACTTTTGATTATTAATTTTGGATATAATATATCCACACACACATTTATATTTAATTCAGGATAATTATTTGTTTTTTAGTATTTATAAGCACATAATTATCTGTCCTGTATCTATAGTCTTTGCCTTTTAGTACAGAAACTATCCCACTATATCATTTTGGGGTTGACCTCTCCACTATCCAGATTTGATAACCATGCATATGAAGCATAGATACTCTTACATCTTCCAAACCAAAATATATACAAACCCAAATAGCCAAAAATTTGAGAGTAATTACCTGGATGGGAGAGATCCATTTCCATTAATGATCTGGAGGATGAAAATATTGGAAAGAAATCGAGGGACATCAATTAAAGAGTGAGTAAGATAATTGAACATTCTAAGTTTATCTCAACAAAATTGAACAAAGCAGATGACGATATGAGAACATTATGTACCTCTAGTACACATAGCTGAGCGACATTGTCCCTAAGTCCCAGCTTATTAAACTCAATGCATTCTTCATATAACAAATTGAACCTGTGATATATCATGAAAATGAGATTATTATGTGTAAAATAATGAAAAATACAAAAAAAAAAAAAATTATTATGGAAGCATCAAGTCAGGACAAGTCAGGCCCTCCACCCCAAAAACAATGTATGGGAAAAGTAATAACGTAATATATAACATAAATGAATAATCACAATGATGCAGATAAATCAACTATCAACAAGATCACATGAAGAAAATACACAAAAAGAAAAGGCCTCCAAAAATACCACATTTGCAGGTATAATAGTTCCAATTTGTCAATATATTACTTAACTACATTACATCTTTACTATGACAGGACTCTGGCATATACATCATATTTCTACACATCATTTTATTGTAGAATACTACACTTTCATATTATCATTCTAAGCTATAAAATTGTATAAGCCAAATAAACAAGGGTAAAAGAAGCATGCACATAAATCAAATTGCAAAAGAAACACATACTTTTGCCTGGCTAAAAAGAAGCTTAACAAAACTACAAATGCACCAATACAGTGAATTTTTAATCATTATTGAAGAAAACAAATTCCATTAAGATAATCAGCAAGTAGCAGTGAAAGGAAAGTAAAGTTGCAGAGAACCTTGAACTTTTCCAAAAGATTGCACAGCCATCAACTGGATTACCTGTACGCATCTATAAGTAGACAGAATGCTATTAGACCTTATAATGCAACAGAAATATTTGTTTTTCTTTCAAAATTTAATTGAAAGGGTACATCAATGTAAAAAGAAAAATACTGCACATAACCAAGTTACAACTTGTTGATTATATTGGAGGGAAGTGAAAAAGTAGCGTATCAATCAACTAGATGATGAAGCACAAATGTAGAAATATCCTCATCAAGTAAAAGCACAGTAACTCTTTGACTTAAATGTGTTTTTAGTCCATCAAATATTTAAGGGAAGTTTCAATAACATTTGAGGGACTAAAAATATCAGTTTAAAATTTCGGGAAGATAAAATTTTATCCAAATTTTAGAAACTAAACAAATATTCTAGCCAAAAACAAATTGAAAATTGTATTTCTATATCATTATTTTAGTGACATGTATCAATGCTGACATGGATGTTGTTAGTCACATCAGCAAGGAATATACCATAGTCACCAGAGGCCAAAAAGAGCATTTTCGGAAATTCAAGAACTAAAAAATTGCTTTTTAATTTGAAGGACTAAAAAAAAAAATACCCAAATTTGAAGGATTAAGAACACATTTAATGTTAATGACAGCATTTGTACTATACACGACGACAAAGATCCATAATGCAAGATGGGAAGTACGTATATATATTTTGAATTTTTGACGGTAAACAAATCATCTAATATCTGATATTCTGATCATTGAATAAAAACAAACACTGTCACTAAAAGCACCTTCTATATAAATTCAAACTAGAAACAGCCTGAAACAAACCAAAGCATATAAAAAAATGCACAAGCAGCATTGAACAGAAAAGTTCAGAATATGGGTTCCATGTCATGTAACCTTAAGGCAAATGGCACTTCTAAGTTCCAACCCACCTTCCAGATGCCACAGTATCCCCTAGGCTTCAACTCCTCTGCCAACTCATGAAATCTATCGACCTCCTGGAAGTTATAACAAAAAATCAAAAAGGGAATAGTTCTATACACAGTCAGTTTTTACAGGTGAAACCCACACACGCAACACAGTAAAAAAAAAATAATATTATTTGACCGCTAAAGAAATAGGTCAAAGAAAAAATTTAAAATTCCAAAGATACAAATCTTACTAAGCTCAGATGTTAATGAAACTCAAAAATCTTGTTTGGAAACAAATGCAAAATGCCATTCTGAAAATGGGGTAAAACAAAAGTCAAAGTCCGTTTTTAACCGTTGGAAGTGAAGAATTGCTCTTGCCATATGTCTTAACTTAAATGTGATTGCCAAGTACAACATCCGTGTTTTATATCATGATTATCCCATAAGCCAAACCAAAATATACAACATAATATGATCACAAACATGTTAAAAAAGCATATTGAGGGAGGAGTAAACATTGGGGTATGTAACATAATCACAAACCTGTAAACATAATATATCAGCCGACCACAGCCCCAGCTCAAAAAGTATGCTTCTCTTTCTCCACTGCCAGTCCAAAATGTATGGAGGTATGTGAAAATAAAGTTTGTTCCGGTGGTCCAAAGCAAGGTAGTCAGCCAATATATTATAGGAAAGAACTTTAAACCGCACTGAGCAAAGGTGAAAAAAATGCATAAGCTAAATCAGTCTGATGACATATAATTCAAAAACAATCAACTATGAGCAACAAGGAACGAAAGGAGTATTGATAAATAATCAAACCACAAGAAGGGACACTGATAAACAATCAATCTCAAGCCTATCCTCCTGTCACTTGCCAATCCAAATTATCAAATGTTAACATTTTCATGCATGTACATTCAGTTCGTACATCAGGCTCACTTTAAGCAAAAAAATTGATATTCTCAACGTTACAATTCTTCTTACCAACAACAAGCCCTCCTCTTTGAATCAAACTTGTCAAATTTGCATGCGAAGCAAGAGCCATTTATCAAACTACTCATCTTAAAATTGTTCCTTACTGGCTTTCGATTTCTCGAATAAAAGAAAATAAGTACTCAAAAGTCAAAACCAAAAGCTAGTGATTGCTATGATCAACGATAACTCCTAGCTAACTACTGAACATTACGTTTTCATAATATGACACGTTGAACAATGCAATGCAGAAACGCCAGGGATCCAAATACTAACATTCAGTATCATACCAAAAAATTGACTTCTTCGGTTCCTCTTAAACCGTAAGGTAGAAATCTAAGTCACAATAGCGCTGCACAAGAGTAAGGTTACCAGAATGAGGAGGCGGCGGCGTCAGGGCAGGTTCCCAGTCTCGATAATATGGCGGCCGCAGCGGGGGATGCGGCTGCGGACGAAACGTCGGCCGGTGCTCAGGCGGAGGATGCTGCCGATACTGAGGGAAATGCGACCGAAAGTGCGGGGAATGAGGTCGATTACGGAACTGAGGCCGCTGATGGTGAAACGACGGTGGGTGAGGCCTCGGATTGTACGGTGGATTCTGATTATGCGGCGTTTGGTTCTCGAAGCTTCCACTCTCGCCTCGCCGGAGTCCTAAATTGGCTTCGCGGACCGAGCTCAAGTGCGTGTCGCCGGAGACGAAGTGGCCTCTGCCGCCAGAGTACCGGCGGCCGGAGAAGCCTCTACCGCGTCCTCGATGCTGCGAAAAATATACGAGAGAGAATTTAAGATGGTTAGTGCATGAATGTGTTGTTACAGTGATAAGCATGTGAGTGAATAGAGAGAGAGAGAGAGAGAGTGTGTACGGGTGGACGTGAAGACATCGAGGTGGCGGTGGCGGTGGCTGCGGCGGTGTCAGTGGCGGCAAGGAAATGGAGGGAGGGAGGAGTGCGTCGCATTGCAGCAGAAGCAGAGAGCGCGGAGAGGATTTTGTTTTTTTTTCTGCGCCATTTATTGGGGTGTAAAGTCTTCCTGCACCCCATGTTTTCGTCCTGCACCCCTACGGAACTGAGAATACTATTTTACCCTTAATGAAAAAATAAACAAATACATCCTTCTTAATCTTCTTCGTTGCACTCGGTTAATTTTTTTCATCTTTTTAATCTCATCTTCATTCATTTTCTCATACTTCCCTTTTTGTTATTTGAGATTATTTTCACACTCATATTCCTTTATCTAAGGTTATATCTTGTTTCATATAAAAAAATTATATTCTCAATTGTACATTTCAAAATACAAGCTTTATGTTGGGTTGTATATTTTATAATATAAAACTATAAAATTTAAATTTCGAATTGTACCATTCAAAATGTAAATTGTGTATTTCAGATTATTTCAGATTGCACAATCTGAAATACAAATTTTGTATTCCAGAATCAATGGTTACTTTTTCTTTCTCTATTCCAATCGTTACCTCTTTAGATCTCAAAACTTCAACAATCAAAGAAGGAACTCTTTCATAGGTTAAAGAATCGTCTACCTACAAGACATGCACAAGAAAAGTGCAATCTAATGATTAAAATGAAGAATTCAATACTTTGATTGTTTCCTCCAACTGTTTGAGGTGAAAGAAATAATCCTAGAAAAAGGGTTGCATGATATAACTAAGCATTTCAAATTTATACCTAAGTAACTAGATATTATGAACTATTTTTTCCTTTAATATTGAATATCATCTTTCGTTTACGACTTACTTTCTTTAATGACAGACATCGTTTTTTGTGCATGCAATTGCCTTGTGTGATAGACAAAGTCTGCCATAATAGCTTTAACTCGTGATTGACACTTGCAATGTATGTCAGTCTTAATTGCACTGCCACCATTTTGACGTGTTTCAACCTTAACATGTGTGCTCACCTTAACTTACATGTCAATCTTTATTTGTGTGTCATGCTTGGCTTGTATGTCACCCTTTCTTGTGTGTCCCTCTTGACATGCGTGTCCCTCTCCTTTGCCACCATTTACATACATGATTGTCTTAATTCACGTGCTAATATACATGTATATGGTTATCTTAACTCACGTGACACTTTTGCTTCACATAAGCCTTAACATGACTTTGTACACAAATTTCTTCTAGCTTTAAACTTTCTTTGAATTCTCTTCATCCATTAAGAGTTAACTAAGTTCCATTACTTTTCTATTGAGATGACTTCATCAATTCAAGCAATCTTATACAATGTTGGCAAGACTATTAAATGTCCTCACACAGGTGTTATTTTCCAAAGTGCAAAAGTCATCATGGTGGACATTCACAAAGGAATGTTGTTCGAAGCATTCAAATAATAGGTCTTACAAAGATGCGGTTAAGGACCACATGGAGAGTTTTTCCAACCATGTACAAATTTTTCATTTGATTGCTAGTGAAAGTGCCTATTACACCACAAGTTAGCTATATAATGAGGAAGATTTAGACAGTGTCATTGACATCCAAAACGCAAACGCAACTTTGTCTAGCATAGAGTTATGTCCAAAAAGGTAATTCTTCAATTCCTTACATTCAACTCTCACAATCCCACAAAGAACAAGTTCACCAACACCAACACTCACAAGCACAACCTACCCCACCATCATTTGATTTGAACAACACATGTTTAGGAGATTGGAAAACTAATATACAATCCTACCCCCAACTTCTTACTGGTTTATCCACGTGATCATTACAATCCTACACCCAACTTCCCCCACCACCCCTACCACCCAAAAATGAAATTCCTGGAATTCCATCTTCATCATTAGAACCTTTTAGTGATGATGAGGATGACATCTTCACCTAACATGTAGATGACGATAATGACAACATAAGCATCATCATACACAACAACAACAACCTCATGATCATTTACCCCAACCTTACAACCTTCCTAACACTTCCAAACATATATAACACCTTTTTCTAAAGAAAAAAAAATACTAAGTTTGGTCATGCATTTAACCATGAGTCTGTGGAACATCCACCTGGACATTATTTTGTGGAACGCAATTCATCAATAAAGAATAGTTGTTGGACGCACTAAACAGGTTCCGTATAATGAACCATTACACTCACATAACCACACATTCCAACCAAACAAGATTAAGAATGCAGTGTGCTCACCACTATTGTAATTAGAGATGTCGAGCAATTTTGTGCACCAAAGAACAATATTAGGAGATCCAAAAGTGGGAAGGAGTCTGTCAACACCTAATTTCATTCGGGTGGATAAATTTTATTTCAAAAAAGAAGGAAAGTTTCTAACCATGTTGAAAAAAGTTAAGTTTTATTTCTCTTTTAATTTCGTGGTTGTTTTTCTCTTCTCTTTATCGTGATAATAAAAAATAAATTTCTTTTTAGTTTGAATCTAAGATTTTGTCTTATTTTTAAAATTGGATAAATATTTATTTTATTCTTCTTTTATTTTCGTTCTTGAACAAAATATAAACAAATTTGGTTTAATTTCTCATTTTAGGGAAACAAAAATGCAAAAATATTTCTCATCCTTGTAATTATTTTTATCTTTCTATTAGTTTTTTACCTTCGCTATAAAAAATATATAATTCTTTATCATATATAGTTTTATTTTATATTTTTATTATATATTTCTTTGCTTATAAAAAGGTAATAATAAAAAAAGAAAAAGAAAATTTTAAAAAAAGTAGCTTTTCTCTTTTCCATGTTTTTCCCAGAATCATTGAAGATCTTCCGTACACATTGCCTTACCACTCTCATACCACAATCCTCCAAACTTTCCAATTTTCTCACAACTGAACAAGCTGGCGCCTTCCCTCTGTAGCCAGCCTCTCTTCTGTAGCCAGAATAATGTCACCTTGCATTTAAACAGAAGGAGTCAACGTTCCAATGAATAGGTTCAGATCTGTTTGTTTTTCTCTTGTTAAGGATACACAGCATGAGGGAAGCCCCTCTAATTCATAAGCTTCCTTCTATTCTATTGAGCTCTTGTTCCCGCGCTTTGGATAACAAAAAAGGCATACAAAGAACACCCATTTTGGTGTTTTGGTTTCACCCCGGCATAAGTAATAGACTCTCATGAGAGATTGGGGGATACAACTACACAGAAAACCCAATACACTCTCACCTCACCCACATACGCTCGCACAGATCCTTACCATTCACACCCTCCATACCATTATTCTCCCTTCTCACGCCACTAGCTTTCTTCACTAATTGTAGTCAAAAGACAAGGGACGGGAACATAAGAGGCAATAGACGAAGGAAGAAGAAAATATTAAGGGGTAAGTTTTGAAATTTAATGTTTGCCATGGCATGGTGATGCTCTTGTGGTGAGTTAGTGTTATCTTTGCTCTATTATGCATCATGTTTATCTTCGCCCATCACTCTAACCATACATTCACATATTTGTAAATCTCATCATCCTTCCATTCCATAATAGAACAAACAAATCCATAAAGAGACAAAACCAAACTATAACAATTTGAACTCAAAAAGAAAAAAGAGAAGGGATAGAAAGCTGGACATTCATTCCCTGCAATCTGCCGGTTCTACCACCTTAAGTGGCAGAGCGACACCTCTGCCTTACCACAATAGGCTTTTGACTCACCATTCCAAAACACCGCTCCTTCACCCTCCATGTCCCTCCTCACGCGACATCTCTCACCTCATATCCACTTAGCACTCACGTTTTTCTTCCACCGATTCATACAAAACCACTCATCCACTCACTCTCGAAGAATACAAGCATACCACCCCTACGCAAGTCAACAAAACACCTCCACCATGTGCCTCCCACACAGCCCCAAATACCACTCAAAATCACCATGAAACTGCCCCTCCAAACAACTCCACCATGCCTCCCACACAGCCCTAAATACCACTCAAAATCACCATGAAACTGCACCTCCAAATAGCTCCACCATGCCTCCCACATAGCCTCAAATACCATCCAAAATCACAATGAAACTGCACCTCCAAATAGTTCCACCATGCCTCTCACACAGTCCCAAATACCACCTAATCACCATTTAACTGCACCTCCAAACAGCTTCACCATGCCTCTCACTCAAGCCACCTTACACCTCCACCATGCCTCCCACGCACCTCCACAACAACCCCATCTCCAAGCTTAAACACTTCCACAACGCCCCAAAGAAACCATCATGAAACCTCCACCATGCACCTCCATACACCAAAATGCCATGAACCTTCTCCCACACACCTCTAACCACAACGGCGACGCCCTCTTCCCAGCAAGTCGCCGTTGCACGCTTGCTCCTCCACCTCGCCGTTGAGTTAGCTCGAACAACGCCGCACCTTCATTGGTCCCTCAAACAACACCTTGTACACGTCTAACCTTAATTGGGTTTTATTTAGCGGGGTTACTTCTTACACCTCACAAATTAGGATCTACACCTACCAATCTCCTAAAATCCAAAATTACCCTAGACTTTTTAATTTAAAAAATTAAAAAAAAAAACTTTGACAGTTTGATATTGGGCTATTTCTTTCTACCATACTTATTCTCTCTATCTTGTTTGAACCTATTTTTCATATTTATTCTTGCTTTATTTAAAAAAAGATGTTTTATTTTAAATAAATTTTTGATTAAATTCTTAAGTAACCGTTCGCATTATATAGGATTTAATTCAAAAAAAAATTAATTTCGTTTGGAATATCAGAGAACCGTACGCGTCAAGCGATATCCAAAATAAAGTTTAATTTTCAAAAACACTAAATTTTTCCAAAATAAAAAAAATATAAAAAATTTTAAAATATATATATATATATATATATAATATAAAAAAATACCAACACCAACAAACATTTCAGAAAGAATTACGTAACCCTGATTTTTCATCCTAGATAGAAATACGTAGAAGCAAGATCAAACCCTTGTAGGGCCCCAAATATAAAAAAGTATTTTTATTTATTTTTATTTGTATTTTTATCTCCTTTTGGAAAAAAAGAATTTTGAAAATCATATTTATTTTACTTATTTAATTAAGGGTTGTAGGGTGTTAACACCTTTCCCACACGTAACCGACTCCCGAACCTAGATCCGGTTTTCGCAAACTAGCATTATCCTATTTTTCAATTTTTCCACAATTTTTCATAAAAACTATGGTGGTGACTCCAGTTCTCTATTTTTCAAAATTATTCTTATTTTCTCTTTTCGGATCGTTGTCCCCGTTATGATCTCAGTTGCGACAAAGTCCATGCCATTGCATCTCCTTTAATTTCACAAGATCACAATAGATTAAGCTCATGCATAATCTCACAACATATTTGTGAAATTGTCAATGTTGACCCATCTACCCTAATTGCCACCATAATTCGGCACATAAAGTCTTTTATAGGTTACACTAGTCACATATATAAAGGCTCAATTGGCAAAGTAACAAGATATTGAAAACGAGTACATCAATTAGGATTCCACAAATTGACCAACCTATTGCAAGTTATGTTAGAAATCCTAGTCATAGTTACACAAGATGGGAGGAACAACATACTTTCCATTGCCTTTGCAGTTCTTGAAGGTGAGATGACTAGTGCTTGATTTTTTTTCTTAAACTAAGGAGGTACATCACTTCTTAGGATGAATTGTGTTTAATTTTGAATTGTCATAACTCCATTCATGTCATATATGTACAAGAGGGAGGTGGATGGACTAAAGGTAACTCAATGCATGTTTATTGTATTCGTCATACTACACAAAATTTCACGAGACAATTCAAGAATGCAACACTGAAAAAAAACCTTACAAATATGGGTAAACTTTTATATTCAAAAGAACATTTTTTTCTTCCATGTAGTCCTTTCTATCATAACTTGTTTCATTGAATATACAAAGTATACAATGATTAAGCCTTGAGCCAATTACCATTACAACATAATAAGGGAAGCTAATCCAAAAGTAGCAAATTGGATTGATGAAATTCCTAAACATAAATTGGCACTTGCATGGGATGAAACAAAAGATGGTGCTTGCCTTGAATAGTTTTGTCAAGCCTCTCCTTTGATAATGATGTTTGAAGGAGGTGGTTCTACATATGGTTTGAGAATCTTTCAGACATGGTTTTCAATTCGACACACAACCTATATCAAAATCAATAAAAAGAAAAAAGTGTTTTGAAAAGTTAAAAACATGTGAAAAAGGTTTTATGACTATGTTAATTGATTAAGGCTTTAATTAATCAGTTAAGTTGTCGAAATATTTCAGAACATGATAATCAATTATTAGTTTTGTTAACCGATTAAAACAGAGTCTAATTATGTGTTTTCAAATGTTCTCATAAACTAACCAATTAAATTCTTGCTTAATTGATTAACTTTGTTTTATGAATTAAATGCAAATCTAAAACAATTTACTCACAAGTGCCATAATCGATTAAAATAGAAAGTGTTGTAATTGCTTTTCAAATTTTAGTGAGAATAATAGATTATCGGCTTAAATGCGATTAAATATGTATCAATCATTTTTCAATCAATTTTTTTTTTAATTTTCTATAAATGGAACCTTAGTCTCACTCTTCCATACATCTAATATGATACTTTGAAAAATGAATTTATTGATATTATTTAAGCTATTTTCAATTGTAGGAGAGTGTTTTCAAGTTTACAATTCAAAAAGGTAATGTTGTGCTGCTAAATATATCTTGTGATTATTTTCTTGTTGTGAATTGTAGTACATTATTTATTTTTCTAAATTGATGGAGTATTTCTAATATATATTCTCTTATGTGACAAAAGTTGATTAAGTTGGCATCTTCTTGGAATGTTCAAAGGGTAAAACATATTCTCTTGATTGTGCTCAAGAGTTGATATTATAATTGGTTGTTGTCTTGTCTTTATTTGGTTGTGGTGAGTGCTTGTATAAACATTCAAAGATAGTGAATCATAGTTATTATAAAGTTAAATAACCAAGATTAGATGTAGCATCATTTGAACCAGTATAAATTTTTGCTTGCAATATTTCTCTTTTATCTTTTTTATCTTGTTGTTTACCAATATTTTACCACTTGATTCCCAAATCATTGCACTTCAAATTGAAACATTTTTTCAAAGAACTTGAAGAAAGGGTAAATATTTCTCAAAATTTTTTTAAAACCAATTCAACTCCTTTTTGGTTTAGCTAAGCCTCGTTCTTTTTTCTACCAGATGGGGTCACTATGACTAACTTAGCTAAATCCATAAATTTAGTTCTAAAAAGAACAAAGAATCTTCCAATTTCCTTCATGGTCATAGTCACGTATACCAGGTGCAACAATTTTTTTTTCACAGAAAGAGAGAGGAAAATGATTATAATGATTTATGTTGGTCATATTTTATTATGAAAATGCATCAAAGATATTAGAAGATGCTCATTCAAAATCAAATAGTTAGAGTATTTGAATTTGACACAAGCAACACAAGCCTCTTAGTGGAGAGATACTCAACCCAGAAGAAGTTTAACTAGAAAATTTTTATTGTTAAACTGAAAAAAAAGTGGTATGATTGTGATAAGTTCCCTAAACCTTAAATCCTAAACTCTTATAACATGCAAACATGTTCGCTATGATTCTCACATGTATATCAATTATGTGTTAAGGTTGGACGAAGTCAATAAAATTTATAACAATTTACTTAAAAAACTTATGATAATTTACTTAGGAAACTTATGCATAAAGATTATTAACCAACACACCAAGATCTTCAATTTTATCCCAATCCAACAATGAAAAGAAGTTTCAAAGGTTGTCACAAGTCACCAAAAGATATCAAAAATAACGTAATCTAAAATCATGTTTCTATTATCAAAATAAAAAAAAAAAAAAATCATTATTTCAACAATCTTAACCTTCTGGCCTCAACTTTACATAATTAATTGTTTTTCTCTAATATATCATCAATAAGTTATTTGTTTATCCACATCTTTTTAATTAACTTTTAAATTTATCTATTTAATCATATGAACTTTTATTTGTTATTTTATTTAATTCTATTTAAATCGTTATGCATATTATCGTTATTTTTAATTCCACACCAAGCCATCGTATCTTCATTCCTAAATGGTTTACATTTACAACTTTTTTTAAAACTAGATACTATAAATCTCGTATGGTATTCCACCACTTTTATTACATGCAAATTTTAATTAGTTACATTTTTATTTCTTACTAAAACAATTACACAATACAAACAATATTTTTTTAATTATATAATCAATTATTTCATTAATTTGTGATTTATGATGTTCACATTTTTTTAAAAAATTTAATAAATTTTAACAAATCATTTACATTTTTTGCTTTTTTACATTTTCTTATTGTGTATTTTGTTTTTAAATAAAGACATAGTAATATCATTTTTTTTAATTCAACACAAAAGTACATAATTACTTCTCAATATGTTAAATTTTCTTAAAACTTATTTCTTCAACATTTATCTCTCTTCCAATTAATTACTTCTTAAAAAAATCACATTATAATAGTTTCTAAATAGTTTTTCTTACTAAATCTACTTCTCTAAACAACTATTCCTTAATATATTTTTTCTTAAATTATTATTACTCAATACAGTTACCTTTCTCAATTTTTTTTTAAAATATTTATATTTCTACACTTCTATTAATAATATTAATTTTTAAATAATTTATTTTCCAAATTATTATTTCTATATTTTTTATATTCTTTCCTTTCCTCCAAGTTTTTTAAATAGAAAAAATAAAAAATTAATTTGAAATTCGGTTCTCCAAAAATTGATTTGTGAACGAGTTACGTAAATAAAAGGCACAATGTGTTATTGGAAAAAAGATTAAAAAAGGATGCTAACTGGTGAAAATTTATAATAAGTTGATTTCAAGGAGTGTATAGAACAAATTTAATTTAGATATTGGTATTAGGATAGGAAACTAATTTATAAATGTTTCTTTAATCCTAAGGTGTAACGTACATTTCTTTTGTTACGAAGATTTTAAATAGTAAAAAGTTAAGAAACAAAAGAAATTAGAATTTCTAATTAACTTTATTTAATATATGATCAATGATAATCACAAATTTTCTTCTAGTGACAAACATTTTTGAGAATTTAATATTATCATAATAAATCTGATATTTATTTGATAATTTATAAAAGTCTTGCCTTTGAGAGAATATTATATTTGTTAAGTTGCTTATTGTTGTTTGATACTTTTATTGAAAATATCAAATTTAAAAATAAATTTTAAATATTGTATATTCATGTTAAGTGTATATAAAATAATTAAAGGTTTGATTATTTGTTTTTACTATATTCTAACCATCAATTATATTTTTCAGATTTACTTCATATAATTCGGAGGGGCTTTAGTACAATATTTTTTTTTGCTTGGACAAAGTTGAAATTAAAAAGAAATAGAAGAGACGGTGTCGTTTGAGCCGTCTGATATCAAACCCAAATCTCTGAACGGCGAAACCACGATTCTTGTATCAGTGACTTCAAGCATCAAGCCCTAGGTGGTGTCACCAATTTTCTGTTCTGGTACTTTTCATCGCAAACTCATTCTCCTTTAACTTCATCAGTTTCATTTATCAAAACCATTTCATGTAAGCATTTTGGTGTATTAAGTATATTTAGGTTTTGATAATTTGTGCGGAAACTGAGAAGGAAAGCATGAAACACTGTTTGTTAACAGTTTATCGCAAATTGAAGCTCGAAGATATCATTGCTAATGTGAAAGATTTGTTTTCGAAGTGCTTTGTGTTGTAATTTTGACTCAGCTTTTGTTGTTTTAGAGTGAATCGTGCAATGGGTTGGAAAGCAGCTGAAAAACTCATCAGGCACTGGAAAGTTCTCAGAGGGGATAATGTAAGCAAAGCCAAGCCAAGAAAAATCCCCCACCATAGCTTTTTTATTTTGAAATAATAATAATAATAATAATAATAATAATTATTATTATTATTATTATTATAGAGTGATTCATTTCTTCATTTGTAACAGGTTATGATAATAAGGGGCAAAGATAAGGGTGAGACTGGGACTATTAAGCGCGTTATTCGCTCTCAGAATCGTGTCATTGTTGAGGGTAAAAATCTGGTGAGGGATGAACACAGCACTCACCATAACAATTTGGGTATTCTTAGTCCAATTTTTGATGAAGTGTCTGCATTTTCAATTCCATTACCTATGTTTCTTGCATTAGAATCTTTATTAATTATCTAATTGAGATTTGGACATGTGATTGTGTAAATTTGCCTGACTGGTTTCTCTTTCCAATGCCGATTGACTTTCTCTTTGCAGGTGAAGAAGCATATTAAGCAAGGGCAAGGTCATGAAGGGGGCATCTTTGCAGTTGAAGCCCCAATCCATGCCTCCAACGTGCAAGTTGTTGACCCAGTGACAGGGTATGCATTCCATCTTCTGAGTTTTAGGATAATATATATTGAACTAACAAAATTTTACTTTTGCAGGAAGCCTTGCAAGGTTGGAGTTAAATATCTTGAAGATGGTACCAAAGTTAGAGTATCTAGAGGAATAGGAGCATCTGGGTCTATAATCCCTCGTCCCGAGATCTTAAAGATAAGAGCTACCCCAAGACCTACTGTCCGTAAGTATCCCAAAGGCTAATACATTTTTCTTGTCTCAGTTGTTAATAAACATGGCAAGAAGAGAGAATTGACTGGAAGTAAGAAACTGGCTGTGCAGAATGTGTGTACAACAAGCTAATAAAATGGCTTATGCGGACCAGAGAAAGAGAGAGATAATAATTACCAAACGACAGAACTAGATTGTAACAGTTCTTATATGGAAACATACCATAATCTCTAAAACTAGTCCTATCAAAACACATATGTTACTTATTAAACTAAGAAACCTTTGGTGATAATACTTGATGTTTCTCTTTCAATTCTCTTGATGTACCTCTACTCTTCTTTGCTACGATTCTGTTAGGATGCTGGCACATGCGATTATCCATAAGCGTGTTATTATACTAGGCCTTGAAGGAGAGCTTCCTTGCAATTTAGAGACTTTCTTTAAACTTGCCCTCTTTTGTTGAAATCCGTAATTATGTTAACAGTAGTTAAGAGTAGAAGTGTCTTAGAGAAAAAGTGCTTTAGAGAGTGAGTCCTCAGCAGATCTATTTTTATATATGTTAAGTCTGAACATAAATATAAAAAGATTGAATGAAAACCTACACCTAGGACCCTATATGATTGACAACCACAGCCAAAACAGCTTTTACAAAATAACCTAGAAGACAATAGAAAGCCTTTTTTTTTTTTTTTTTCTAACAGCAGTAAGCACTAGAACATAAAAGAAAGCCTTTGGGAAAGGGTGTTGGTGGGGCGGATGGTAGTCATAAAGATTCGGGATTCATAAACTGCCTTCCATTTGATTAAAATCTTGCTTCTTTGGTGTGTGCTTTTGTTCGTTGATCCCTGCTCCTTCATATTGACCCACTGACTTGCCTTTATGAGCAGAAGAGTAAGTAAATGCCACATATGTATGGTATAACACTGTAATTTATTGACAGAGCAATTTGAATGGATGTAAGTCTTCTGTAATATTTGAGTCAGAAGCTAGGTTCAAGGTAGTATAGTAAGTGGCATGAACTCATTCTCCTGGTCATCCTCCATAACTATGTTATTAACCTAGTGTTGTTAGAAGCTACTTACTCCAGTTATTGTAAATGTGCAAAATTTGTATGGATGTATAGAATTGGAATTCAGTTTGAAACCTATGACTTTTCATTTCAAAGATACATTATAACACATTAACCTCTTTGTTATTTATTTTTCGCAGTTGGTCCTAAAGATACTCCAATGGATCTTGTGCTGGAGAAGACCTACGATGCTAAAACAGGAAGGGGAATGCCTGAGCTTTAAGGATATTATGTACCTTATTCAAATTAGTGAGTTGCTATCACGATGAACAAGATATGGAAAGAGTTTGTCACATGTTTTGTTTACCGTGATGTTGTGGAATCGCTTTCAAATTTTTCTTGTTTAGCCTTTGATTTACCAATAGCTAAAAACAATAATAATTATTTTTATCTTTTTCTATTCAAGGGATGTTAGCTCTTTTAAGGATGGTCACCCTACAATTGTTAAAGTGAGTGAAACAAAGAATCTCTTCGATACTTATGGTTCTAGTGATTTAATTAATTGAGTTCATCCATTCTTGTTTGATTCGAGCTCCTCCGAAATCCTCGAACCTTACTGTACAAAATCAGGTTGCATGAAAATGGTAAAAAAAATTTAGTCAATGTTATGAAAAGCGTATGAGGATAGGTAATTCAGAAGACTAACTTATTGGTTAACTTGTTTGATTTCTTGAACTTATTTCTATCTTTTGTTGTAAATACCATTGATTTTTATGGTGTTAATTTATTATAGTTGAGAAAACCCTCAATTTGATATCAAAAGTGACTTTATGTCACCACGTCAGTTCTTAATAAACTTTGGTCACCAAACCAAATTAGACAGTCAGAATTTAAATCATTATATTAGTCCTCCAAATATTGTCACTAAATTATTCCTTGAAGGATTCAATAGGTCAAATTAGGCCCCAAGATATTTAAAATATTATTTTACCACACTGGTCCTTATATAGGATGAAAATGGTGACAAAAAGAATCTTTAACATTGAGTTAAGAAAAGCATTTATAGACAACAATGTCATTTTCAAGGGTATTCTAATTGCTACTCTATAAAATGCTCTCTTTGGGTATTTAATAGAAGGGTTCAATGAATTATCTATCATTTTAATCCGTGGCTAAAATTCGGATATTAAAATTTCACCGAAATAAGGTGGGATTTCTAAAATTTCTCATTCTTCATCTTCATCCAATAGAATCCATCATCTACCCACTACAAACAGCCACGCAACCACTGAAACCTATCTCTGCCATTTAACTGTGCTTCCGTGACCCACAATCACTGGCAAATGTTCTGAATCACAATGGAAATATCTGCAAGGTTTAGTAGTTCAAATACATGATAGTTCAAATACATGATTTCACTGTTGAATGGAATTTCTTTGCTTCAATTGAATTTGCATTTCAAAAACTTACATTATAAAGCACGTAGTCCAGAATGTAAGGACTAATACTAATTTGGTGACCAAAATTTTTGGAAGATTAATATAGTTATTTGTGTAACTTATTTTGACCTAAAACATACTCTATTGTATTAATGTCCTTGGTTTACAAAAGAAACTTTAGTGTGGGTAGACAACGACACTGAACTACATAGACTTCTAGAGGGTTGAGCAAGTTAGCACTGCTGGTAATTGAGAATTCAGATTCTAATACTGTGACTGAACATTTAGTAGAGGTTTGCAGGCGCTAATTGTGAATTTATCTAATCCGTTGAAATGCTGGAGGTTTTTTCATTTGCAGGTGTGGCGGAGGTCCGTTTAGTGGAAAATAGTCAATCAAAGGTAAAATTCAAATGATTGGATTTGTTTCTTTTGATTAGGTACATTTTCTAGGTGTCATAATAGAGACAGCAACTGATTGTCATTGCTTCTGCACGGATGAATATGAGCATGCCTGAAAAATGCCTGCAAATCTGTGTTATTTTCTTTTCGAAGGAATTAAATTATATCCCTTCAAACACTTCTCAAGAATTGAAGTTCAAATCTTTCCTTCTATCAACAGAAATGAAGTCGAGTGCTATTGAGCTTGGTGAGGCAAAGGGTCATACAACCATTGTTTGTTGTTTACGTGTTTTTGAGAAAGAACGATGGATCTAAGCAAACACATGTTGTACTATAGGGCTAACTGAGTGGCGTACCCAATTTACAACTGAGGACGTTTCGGTTACAACTAAGATGTTGTGATCCCATAAGCCAACCAAGAACATTCCGGTTACATTTGATACAAGACAATGTCATGAATTGACTGAGATCTTGATATATCGACCAACACTTATGATTCTTTTAGCCACGTGGTACTGACAAACAGACACATGACAATTATCATCATGGACATGAAACGAAATATAGAGAAGACCCATAACAACTTAGGCCTCCAGTCTTAGAACCGTACAAAAAAGAAGGTGATCTCAAGGCATAATACTCACATCCTATTCACCTCCTAATACTTGGATCGTTAACTGACTTGAGTGTCAGAGTACTTGTAGAGACCCCTCCCAAGACTGAAAATATAATCAGAAGTAGGAGAAAGTTACTGCAGGAACTCGGAAGCAGTTGGAGCCGATCGAAGACTCGACAATCATCTAGGCTAACCTGTCATGCTGTAATATTTTGGCGCCCACTGTGAGATCGAGACTGGTCTTATTTGATCACATGGTGACCACGAGGAACATAGGAGACATGTAGAATGAGAAGGATCACCATAACCACTATGATGACCCGATTGTTATGATGGCAAAGGTGAGAAGGGAGATGGAGGCAATGAATAGGAAGAATGAGAAGGAGTTAAACGTGTTTCGAGTGGAGAACAAGAAATTGAGGCACAAGATTGAGACAACTGAGAAGATGGAGAATGACCAGAGTAACTGGACAGGGTCAAATGAACGTAAAGACCCTAAAAAAGAAATTAAGGATGAGATGTCAAAATTTCAACAGTCTGACAACACTTTCGGTTCCTCTTTCAGAAGGCAACCGTTCATTAAGAACATCATGGAGACTGAGCCCCTTCCTACTGGAAGGGATCAACCTTAGATAGATATGATGAGTCGATTGACCCAGACGACCATATCGACATATACATCACTCAGATCGAATTGTACAGGTCAGATGACAACATCTTTTGCAAGGTTTTTCCTACCTCGTTGGAGCGACCCATAGCTGGTTCACTCGCTTACCAGTGAAGTCCATAGACTGTTTTGAGACCTTGGTTATGAAGTTTGGAGCACAGTTCGCAACATTCTTTGACGTTGATCACTTTAGTTAATATTCGACAAGAGAAGGTTGAATCCCTGAGGACGCTTATGAAAAGATTTGGCAAAATCGCCCTCAATATTCGAAATCTAAACCCCGAAGTTGCACCTCACCACATGGTGACAACCCTCCAGGACCTTTCTCAGACAATATGTGCAAGAAGTCGGTCGTTAACATGAACGAACTTCGGCAAAGGACCGCCAAGTTCATGCACTTGGAAGAGCTCAAAGAATACAAAAATTAGGTGAGAGTTGAAAAAAACCCGGCCAGAAAGAACGATAGACACCGCGACGTACACAGGTCAAGAGAGGGGCTTAGAAACCCTAAATTTACTAAGTATACCTGGTTTAACACAGGCTGAGCGCTTATCTTGGAAGAAGCACCGAGCACAAAGTTGATTCCGACACCTTGTAAGTTCCCCTCCCCTCCCAATGTTGATAAGAACAAAAACTGCCGCTATCATTGCAATTACGACCACAATACGAAAGTGTTTGACATTGAAAGATAAGATTGAGGAACTCATCCAAGTCAGACACTTGTAGTGCTATGTCACAAAACATTAGTAGTGCAAGCCATATATGTACAACCAACTGAGAGAGCGAAGCCCAAGAGAGAGGGGCCCAAGAGAAGAAAGAAGCCTGAGAAACCAAAAGGAAGGTCAAGTGCGATCTGAACGGCTGAGAGAAAAAAGTCCGAGGCACCAAGAGGCTCCGGCCAAAGCAGTCATTAACACCATTTCTAGAGGATTTGGAGGAGGTGGGATGACATACTCGGACCGTAAAAGGCACCTAAGAACGACTCAAAATGTCAACATGATCGGCCATCGTAAGCATCGAAGTATGCCAATGATGATAACAATTTAAGTAGCCAATTTTGCAGTGATGAAGACATTAGTCAATCAAGGCAGCTCGGTAGACATTCTCTGTTGGAAAGCCTTCAAAAAATTAGGCCTAGTCGAGGACATAATGGTCCCCATGGAAGAAAAGATTGTCGGATTTTCAGGCAAAAGAGTAGACATAAGAGGGTACATTGACTTGTACACGAAATTTGGAGAAGGGGACTGAGGGGTATCATCTTGGTCAGGTATTTGATTATAGACGACAACACTTCCTATAACATACTCCTTGGGTATCCATCTTCTAATAAGTTAGGCGCCATTATGTCTACTTCCGACCTCGCGATGAAGTTCCCATCGGAAAGGGGAGGAGTAACAACTATGCATGTAGACCAAAAAATCGCTTGAGAATGTTATGTCACCAGCCTAAGGCTAAGACCTACTACAACCATCGACCAACGACAAGTGAACCAAAGAATGGTAGCCATAACGACTTGGACCCTTGGGTCAACGATGAGGTTAGGGTTGAACCAAAAAGACAATGTTGAAGAATGACAACTTGGGAATGAAGGACAGAACACTCGTTTAGGAAGATGTCTGAAAATCGAGGAAATTGAAAATATAAAAAAGATCATCACAGACAATCGGGATCTATTCGCATGGACGGTTGAGGACTTGCCGGGAATAGATCCTCAAATCATGTCTCACAAACTTTCCGTTTGTAAGGAGGCAAGACCCGTTTTACGATAAAAGAGGAGGCTAGGCGAAGAGAAGAGATTAGCGGCTAAGGCCGAAGTGCGAAAGTTACTAGATGTTTCATAAGGGAGATACGCTACACCACTAGGTTGGCAAACATTGTGTTGGTCAAAAAGACTAATGGGCAATGACGAATGTGTACCAACTACACAGACCTTAATAAGGTATGTCCTAAAGACGCATACGCATTACCAAGTATTGACCGTTTGGTAGACAAAGCAGCCGAATATTGAATATTTCGTTTCTTGGATGTATTCTTGAGATATAATCAGATCTCCATGCAAACCGAGACGTAGAGAAGACGACCTTCATTACCGAGAGAGGTTAGTCATCCGATGAGGTGTTGCACTTCTTTTAAGTTTGTTGGGCTCCACATTGACAACACAATTGCACACTTGTTTAGGTTCGCCTCGATGCCCCTGTGAGTGAGCATGAAGCCTAAGAAATTCGCTCCTTATACCTCGAATACATACTTGGCAGGATTCAAACTCATGTTGTACTCGTTATAGCTGATTAAATTTCTCACATGCGGAATCGGAGGGAGCAAGATGTAAGCAATAGTTCTGTTGCACTCAAGGTGTTTGAATAATTGTTGCTACAATCACCTCTGGTTATCTAATTCGATTAATTGAATTAATTGATTGAAACTTGCAGCAATCGACTACGATTTGATTTTAATTTATTTAATTTTGAGAGTTGGACCACGATTTGCATTCCTTTGATTAATACATGATGATGTCAAAAGTGCTTAACTATACATTTTATGGCATGATGCAAATATTGATTCCATTGCAGCTTTTAACTTTTGGAATATAGTGTCCAATGTCAGGATTTAAAGGTAACATGACACGAAGACCAATAGCAATCTTTGCTTCATTAATATCATATGTTTCACAAACTGCTAAAAGCTGTGAAGTTCCACGGTTTAATTTGTCCAATATCTGATTTGGAACTTAATCTATTGCATGGATCAATTCAACAAACTTTTTAAGGATAAGAATAATAAATTTTATTGTTGCATATTATTTTAATTGAATTCTATTCAATTCTTTCAAAGAAAATATTTCAGTAACCGACGTTTATAAGCTTGTCACCATTATATTCAAAATAACACATTTATTCTTTGAGAGTTTCTCTAGTATCTTTCTAGTTCCGTCTTCACATGGGGCCAATGTGAATCAAACATGCTCAAAGATCCAAACTAGCCTATACTTGGTTAAGGCTCCTTCCCGTGATAATATCACTCAGATCAATTTTATTTTGGAGTCACCCAAAGAATGTAATATTATCCAATAGTGTCACAATATTGAAGAGGCACCTCTCACTTCCTTTGAGGAGATGTATTTTAATCTCAAGACAAATTAAAAAAGAATCATCCCACTTTGATGAGTAGGTTCAACTCTTTCTCAACCCACAAGCTTTATTTATTTTCATTTGTAGTAAGTCATTCCAATAAAGGTGACACTCTTCTCTCATAAAATGAGCACGGTCAAACGACACAATTTGACCTCATTTGATGACTTTGACCGAGCAACCAAGTTTGGTCACACTTATATCCCTTCCAAACGACAATGTTTGGACTCATACAAATACTTTAGCCGAGAAACCCAACACGACCTACATATATAATGATCTTGGCCAAGCGACACAGTTTAGTCACATATGATGATATTGGTCAGGCGATATAGTTTGGTCACATATAATGATATTGGTCAAGCGACACAATTCAGTCACATATATTGATTTTGGCTGAGTGATACACTTCAGTCACATTTAACAATCTTAATCAAGCGACATAATTTGGTTACATTTTAAGATATTGATCGAATGTCATAATTTGATCACATATATTTTAGCCGAAAAACCCAGTTTGGACATAGCCAAGTACTTTGGCCGAACTCCACTGCTCGGTTTCGATAAATGTTCTCAATCGAATGCCTCAATTCAGTCACATATAATGAACTCAGCCGAATGACATAATTCGGTTACGTTAAAAGTCAAGTTCTAATCACTTGGTAATATCGAATACCCTCTTTGGATACAATTTATTGATTTTGACAAAGTTTGACATATTTGGTTGCAGTTACAATTATTTTGAATTTCATTCATCTGATTACAATTTTAGTTAAGTTTAATTTACTATTACAACTAGTTGATTATAACTAAAGTCAAATCATTCGATTACAACTCAATACTAATCAAGTTCAAATCACTTGGTTACAAATGGGTCAAAGTACTCCTCATTACTTCAAAAACCCATTGTTAATACTATTGGAAATTTAAATCTCACCTTGAAAGCATTAATATTAAGTTCGATCACATAAGCTCCAAAAATGGTCACAACAGTCGACCTATAACAAGTCACAGGACCACGACTTCAAATGTAAATCTCGGCCTAAACAAGTCGCCTAAAAAGTCTTCGAATTACCAAGTTCAACTTTAAGCTCATTCATCCTCTATATCGGATTTTGAGCTTGGGGGCTTGTGTACTGCCCAATACCTAAGAAATAGGAAGAAAATAATATCCAGTTGAAGAGTATGGGTATAACATTTTTAATATAATATTACCCACTTACAATACATGGGTAACCACTTACAGAGCAAAATATCAGATTAATCCATAACAGATTGTTGTTATCAGGAATAACAACCCATAATACAATAAACACCTATCACACGTTCAAACATTATAAATGCACCCTCATACTTCCGGAAGTATCACTCAATCTCATTTTTTACTCATTTATTACTCGTTTTCTATACTCTTACTGACTTGAGCATCAAAGAGTCTTTTGCAGCTAGATCTCCATTCGGTGCCTCATCATCAGAGCTCAATAGCCATTATCGAAGAAGATTTAACTTGATCAAGGCCCAACTCTCTCAAATTCAACCATGTTCCACCTCAGAAGGTTCTAGCCCAATTCCAGTAAGAACATTTGTGGGAACCTCTTCCCTTAGCCCTTGACTCGAGGGGCTTGTTCCGGTACACCCAATATAGTCCCACGTCACTTAGGAGTCGAGACCAAGGTCAATTTAAATACACCTTCCTCCCTTAACCCTCTGAGGTGCCTTTTAAGGACAACCGTGACGAAGCAATCGAGCTCCAAAGTAGACAATACCTCGGATGTAGTGAGTAACCCTAGCGATGTCATCTCAACGGACTTGAGGTCGGAACACCTGGTAACAATAGTTGGATGATTCAGTGATGAAGGTTGTCTTCTCTACATCTCGGTCATACATGGGGATTTGATTATATCCCGAGAATGCGTCCAAGAAACTAAGTATTTGGTGTCTGGCTGCTCTGCTACCAAACAGTCAATGTTGGGTAATGGGTAGGCGTCCTTAGGACAGGCCTTATTAAGGTCTGTGTAATTGGTGCACATTCGCCATTGCCAATTAGTTTTTGACTAACACAATGTCCGCCAACCAAGTGGTGTATTGGATCTTCTTTACGAAGCCTACATCCATTAACTTTCGCACTTCGGCCTCAACTGCTAATCTCTTTTCTTCACCTAGCCTCCTTTTCTTCCCGAAACGGGTTTTGCCTCCCTACAAATGGAAAGTTTGTGAGACATGATTTAGGGATCTATTCCCAACATGTCCTTAGCCATCCATGCGAATAGATTTCGGTAGTCAGTGAGGATCTTTTTTTCTCTTTTTAATTTCCTCGATTTTCAGACATCCTCCTAGACGACTGTTCTGTCGTTTGTTCCCAAGTTGCCACTCTTCAACGTTGTCTTTTGTCTCAACCCTAACCTCATCGTTGACCCAAGGGTCTAAGTCCGTCATGACTACCATTCTTTGGTTCACTTGTCCAAGTCCGTCATGGCTACCATTCTAATGTAATCAATATTGGGTTCATATATATATGTTTTTCATCTCAATATTAATATTTAGTTTTTACGCCCATTGCTTGTCGTCTGGTTTCGTGGCTTGATCATTGATTCTTAGAGTATTGAGAAATATAATTTGTAATAAGGAACTGAATCAAATATCAAATAAAAGTTTGTGTCTAGGAATAAAGCATGATTCATTTGTTGTCTTAAAATCCTTGTGGTGATTGCAAATTTTATTTATATAATTGATAAATGAATTGATGTTAATAGATAAGCTTAAGTCCATTCACATCAGGAATTAGGATTTGGATATTATTGTGGATTGACATTGATATTTGTTTAAAAAGAAGGTAAATAATTTTACACATAAGAGTGAGGTTTGATGAAATTTGATTCTAACAATTATATTCCATCTGTTCTTTTTTCCACATTCCAAGCGCTCGTAAAAATAAAAAAAGTACATTTTAATTATTTTTTTAATGAATTTTAATTTCTTGTTTGTCAATTTAAATTGGGAATAATTTGTAGTCTAAATTTATTATCAATTATAATTATTGTCATGTATTGCACTAGTCCATTGAGAGAAAACGATATGCTTATTACTTACTACATGAGCAACTGGTGTACTTGACATCATAGTGAAAAAGTGTAACAACCACCAACTCAAAGTTTGGGCAATACTCCATCAGAAAGTTAGGATACAATAAATCAAAATAGTAGCATCCTAAAGAAGAGACTAGATGAATAAGAACAAAGAAGGAATGTAAATGAAGAGGAAAGATATATCAATAAGATAAAACTTTAAAAATGTAGAAAATATATATTGAAGTATATGTATGGACTTATGAATGTATAAAAAAAATTAGAAAGATATTTGACATTCAAGAGGCTAATACTTTCCACCAATTTCTTGCCCCACTTTCCTCTCCCCCTCCGCAATAGCTTTTAATTCCTATTTATATCTCTCTCTCATGTAACTAACCTCCTACAATTACAGTTCCTTCCCAATATTTAGTTATCTCTCTTCCTTTCATGTCGTAAGTGTATTTATAGGATGTAGTTTCTCCGCGTTGCGCTTTTTCATTTTGGCCGTTGGAATTTGTTATGCAATATTACGCAATCTAAATTTTATTCTGATACATTAAACAATTTTAGAATTTTAACAAACTTTAAACAAATACTGTATTTTTTGGTTGTGCACTTCTCACCAATTCTGCTTAACACATGTCACATATCACAAATAAAAAAATATCTTAAAGTGGTAAATGTTAACCTTTTTATGAAAAGGTTGATGATAATTACATTAGCACTTAAATGTATTGGTTGTTTCTTTGAACAATTTTTGAAACATCAACAAAATGCTTTTATATGAATATTCTATCTTTTTACTAAATGAATTTCTTTTATGTATGGCATATACATGAGATATTAACAAGCTTTTTCTTTTTACACACCCATAATTTCTAATTGCATCTCATAATTTATAATGACCAATTTATCCTTTGTAAAAGTGACCTTTTAATATTCTGTTTCAGAAATCTTTTTGTTCTTACGTGACCTTGAGATTGAGAACAATACTTTTAAGATATCAACTTCAACAGCTCCTTCGTCTGGAACAAAGGAGGAGCTACCTGTAGAAGGTACTCCGACGCTCAAGTTAGTACTCAGTTATCAAAGGTTTTATGTGACTTGGATTCAGATGAACGTACCTTTCTCTGTTCTGTTCTTTGTTATTTATAGTGATATTTATGTAATAACAAATATTTTTTTTATCAGAGAGAAGGTGTAAAGTACACTCAACATACCCTTTCACCTTTTGTCAGAGAGAAGGTGTAGAGAATACAAAAAGTTGCTCTCTGTTAGAGGTGCTGCTATAAGAGGGGTGACACTGATTTCAAGTTTTGTAATAATGATAATGGCCTACCTCTTGTAGGCCTGGGTGATTGGCAACTGAAGGGTCTTCTATATAGTACAGTACACATGCCTCCTAAGGTTGAGTGATCGATAGACTACGACAGCTTTTTGGATGATATCTGGCCGACATAATCTCGAGTCCTCTGTACCAATTGTTTTGGATTTATTAAGTGAGGAGCGAGGTGTTTCTCGGCCTCTGTACCAATCGTTTTAGATTGGTTTTGCAAAGTAAGGGCTGAGGTGTTTCTCGCCTCTGTACCAATCGTTTTAGATTGGGTTTGTGGAGCGAAGACCAAGGTTGTATTCAGCCTCTGTATCAATCGTTTTAGATTGGGTTTGTGTAGCGAAGAACAAGGTTGTTCTCGGCCTCTGTACCAATCGTTTTAAATTGGGTTTGTGGAGCGAAGACCAAGGTTGTTCTTGGCTTGTGTACCAATCATTTTAGATTGGGTTTGTGGAGCAAAGACCAAGGTTGTACTCGGTCTCTATACCAACCGTTTTAGATTGGGTTTATAGAGCGAAGACCAAGGTTGTTCTTGGCCTTTATATCAATCGTTTTAGATTGGGTTTGTGGAGTGAAAACCAAGGTTTTACTCCTCTGTACCAATCGTTTTACATTGGGTTTGTGGAGCGAAGACCAAGGTTGTACTCGGCCTCTATACCATACCAATCGTTTTAGATTAGGTTTGTGGAGCGAAGACCAAGGTTGCACTCGACCTTTGTACCAAGAAATGCATTTTCATACCCAACCCAAGGGTTCTCCCAAATTTCAATATGAAAAAGGAACCATCACCAATTGTTAAGGAGAAACAAAATATATGGAAGAAACATGTCCTTGAGATAAAAACTAATAAGCGTAAAACTGATAAAAAATAATTTAATTATAAAAATCAGGCAAATTTTCAATAATGTTAAATGTAACCTTTAAGAATCAAAACTTAAAATAAGCACAGCTAAAATGAACTTTGAAAATGATGTACTTCCAAAAGCAACAAAATTCTAATTTTCTTTGAATGTCAATATGAGCTTGGGAAGGAATGATAAAGGAAGTAGAATGCTTATTCATTCTTCCTTTATGACAATATAAACATAGAACTATTGATTCTAATGGTATAGAATGGGATTTCAAATAGCAAAGTAAATTTTCAACTGCAAGCCATATTTGCACTAAATAAAAGGCAAACGACTAATTTGTTTCATAACATCTAAATGTTACCTCATTATGAAACAACAGTCCAAGGGAGGAAAAAATGTCTATGTCCAACACATATCAAGCAATGACAATCTATTACACTTAACACATTTAACTCTAGTATAATTTCATATGTTAGTTATACCGTTACTTTGAATACAAAAGTTATATATCTTTCTAGTGTCCACTGGTTCAGTGGTTGTGTGTTGTGTTTGATGAGTTTGTCAAGCTCGAGGATGCCTAAAAGGACCACAAAAGGGTTGTAACTCTGATTTACAAGTAAAGGAAAAATTATATAATATCAACGATAAATATAACAGTCTTTAGTAAAATCCAACTCAACTAAAAATAGTTCCTACTTTGTGTAAAATTTGAAGGAAAGACTGAGTAAGCAGAAAGCAAAACAACATAAAGAGAGAGTAACATTAGAGTGACAGGAAGAGAGACTGAGCATCGACGACTGTTAAGGCGACACCGGTGACGATGGCCATGCAATGTGCAACGCTAAAGCTAGCGGCAACTATCCGAAGGTTGTGACTCTCCTTTGTTCTAATTTCCAAAGGTAAAGGAACCCTGGCGGGATAAAAGGGTCACAAGACACTAAGTGTTGGGCTTTGTTTTGGATATTTTAGCTGACAAATGGGTTGCGGAACCCTAGCTTTTGAGTACCCGTCTTGCAATCCTCCGTTAGGAGAGTAACATCGCGATTTTCACAACATCGACAACTAAGTATGATTCACTTTGATTAAAGTGTTAATATCTGTTTCGCAACTTTCATTAAAGTAGAACTCATCAGCTTTGGCTGTTCTGAGAAATTTGTCCCATCCTCTGTTGGATGTGCAGGTGGTTCAGGATAATTTGGCAACAGCCGATTAGGAGGAGCATCCCTACACCTTGTGATCGGTCTCATTGCTTGGTACCTTCTTCACCTTCCAGGCGAGGTGAATGAGGGTTCATCTCTTCATTCTCACGCTTCAGTGTGCTTTATTTCTTTCTCACTTTTTCGCTTCATAACGGCTATTTCCTGCTACAAGGCAACATGCATAGAGATGGAGTTGATTTCCATAGTGGCTTTTTTTGTCTTTGATCCTGTAATTTGCTTCTATTTGATACCATGGAAATCTTGTTTAAACACCTCATCAGCCTCACGGTGGGCGCCAATTACGATGGAGCTGTTGGAGTTGATATCTTGGAAGTATTGTTATCAGCCTCAAGGTCACCTAAAAACAATAGGTGCCCCACCATGGGGCGTCTATTGTTCTTACGTGACCTTGAGGCTAATAATAATACTTCCAAGATATTAACTCCAACAACTCTTTCATCGATCTTCGGTGTTGCGAACAAAGGAGGAAGTACCCGTAGAAGACACTCCGACGCTCAAGTCAGTATTCAGTTATCAGAAGTTTTATGTGATTTAGATTTGGATGAACATACCTTTCTCTGTTTGTTCTTTGTTATTTATAGTATTTATGTAATAATGAATAGTTACTTTTTTATAAGAGAGAATGTGTAAAATACACTCGACTTATCCTTTCGCCTTTTGTCAAAGGGAAGGTGTAGAAAATACAAAAAGTTGCTCTCTGTCAGAGCCGCTGATATAGAGGGGTAACACTGATTCCAAATTTTGTAATAGTGATAATGACCCAACCTCTTGTAGGCCTAGATGACTGGCAACCGAAAAATCTGAAAAATCCTTTGTGAAGTACAATACATTCTCAAAAACAAGTTTTCTGATATTTTTGGAACATCATTTTTAAAATATGATTTGGAGAATAAAAAATATGGAATAGGATTTCTAAAATGTGATTATCAGAATAAGCTTTTAGAACATGAAATAGATTTTTGAAAGAGTTTTTTTGGAACAAAATTTCTAAAATAAGCTATTTAAAATATATATGTACCTTTTAGAATGAACTTTTTTATACAAGTTTTTCATAACATATAGACTCCATTCCAGAAGAAGTTTTCCAAAATAACTCTTTCTCTCACTTCTTCTTCTCCAAGAGTGTAACATGCGATGGAGGTGTAGGCAATGGAAGAAGAAGCAATGATGACGGAAGCCGTGGTAACAACGACACAATACACGACGAGGATATTTTAGTCCTTTTCTCTTAGTATAGGCAGAGTTAGTAATTATGGAGTGGAGGAGGCAAAAGTTCTTTCTTATTTTTCTTTATCCTCACTGCATGTTATAGGTTGAAGTTAAAAAAAATCGATTTTAAAACCATTTTATTAGAGTCATTTTCAGATTTTTCTTATGTTAGAGAGGGTATTAGGGGTTTGTCTCAATAAACTATTTAAATGCTTATCCAGCAACTTATATCAGTAAGGAACTTATGAGATTAAACTTTTTGATTATGTGTGTAGTAAGTTATTTTTATAATACAAAAAAAAGTTGCTTTTGATAAATTATCCCAAAAAAATTAAGAAATCTTTTAAAAGACTGATCATGGTCATATATATTTTAAGCTCTTCTTAACACTAATGCGAGTGATTATGTGATAAGATCAACTAACCTAAGTTCAAATTCAACATAAATATATTATAATTCACCTATTACATATTATTTTATTAAATATATAATATACAACATAAAAAAAAATCATATAGTGAAAGACATAATGGACAATCTATAAATTAATTTAAAATTAATACATTCATAATTAATCAATAATAATTAATCAATACAATGAAAATAATAAGATTTAATTTATATAATAAAATCGTTGTAACAAAATCTAATCAGTAACACATTTTTAACATATTCTCATCTTAGTTTAAATTTATGGAAAATGATATTTTTTTTACTTCAAATCTTATTTAATGAATTTGTTTTATAATTTCATAATTATTAATAAATTTTAACCAACAAAATATGTTAAAAAGAATGTGTTATAGAATACATTGTTAATATTCCTTTAAAACAATTCAGTTTAAAATATTTTTAATTTTCAACTTTTACTGTTTGCATGGACAATTAGATGGACTTATGAGTGTCACATCCCAAATATCTGAATAATTCAAGTTAATATGAAGAATGTGTTAAACACACATAAGAAACTTTTCACGAACATAATCACATTATTCATGACTTAGTTAAAATTTATTGGAATCTATAAAATCATGATATGGATTTTTCTGGGAGCACTACTTCGGTTATTGATTTCAGGTGATGCACTACGTCGGTTGGGAGCTCATAACCGACGTGGTACATATTCTAATTTTATCCTCCTTTTTTATTTCAGTAATAAAGTCACCATGACGTTGGTTACGTGATCCAAACCGACGTCATGGGAGACTTCATCACGTCGGTTAGGACATCTTAACCGACGTGGTGCATCAACGCTATTTTAAAATTTTAAATTTTTGAATTTTAAAGCTTAAGTGAGAATTCAATGACGGTTTTTTTTCTGTAACCGACGTTATGTTATTCATTTATTTACAAAAAAGCTACCGCATTTTGGACAACGTCGTTTTTTCTTTTAACCGTCATTGAAGACAGACGTTAAATGTGTATTTTGTACTAGTATGAGAGAATAATTAAATAAGATATGAGACTTCCATATTTTTATGATTTTCATTGTTTTAATTATGGGGTTTTTTTCTTTATGCACTCCATATTTTTATTTCTGCACCATTCATTCCTTTTGAAGTTTCAACTTTGTACATTTTTTAATATATATATATATATATATATATAAAACAGTGAAAACATAATTTTGAAATTCATGTTAGTGTTGCAGTAGTTCATAATACGTCATTCAAGATTATTTAAATTATATTTTGTAGAATTTTGGAAGGTATATTCAAAAGGATTTTTATCACGGTTCATGAAGGTGTTTAAATTTGTATTACTAAGCCACTTATAAACATAGCAGCCAACAATTAGTCATGACAATTAATCATGGCAGGTAAAGGTCCTATAACTATTCAAATTTAAGAGACTAGTATATTAAACATGACGGACGATACT